>Ga0134103_1003518_pt1 | contig 10442 bp, 9 predicted proteins | sample 14_taG_2_FD_94445 | JGI IMG/M metagenome (GOLD analysis project Ga0134103, IMG submission 94445) | Switchgrass degrading microbial communities from high solid loading bioreactors in New Hampshire, USA - 14_58_20_212_A1 metaG | ecosystem: Engineered > Bioreactor > Semi-continuous > Anaerobic >...
CGCTCCAGTTTCTCGGCAGCCGTATCCAACTTTACGGCTTCCTTGCCGTCAACCGGGACATCGGTAGCCTCTTCCACATTGACAAAGCAAATCGGCGGGAACAGAATACACCACCAGTTGGCTCCATGGCCCCGGCCGATCTTAATTGTCACCGCTTCATAATTCCCCCCGGGAAGAACAATATTCCCGTAGGACTTGGCCGGGAAAGGAAAAACACCGTACTCCAAAGACACAGGATAATCAAAGCCCCATTCCCGCACAACTCTTTTGGCAATGTCCAGCAATTCATCATCCATACTCTTTAGGATCTCCCTGGACTCGGCAAGGGAAGCGGAACGGGCCAGCTTGGGGGATACCTCTTTGAGTATTTCATCCCGTACGGCATATTTTAAAAGCTGATCCCTCTCGCTATCCGAATTGGCGACAACATGAAAACGGATTAAATTGTCCGGCCTGTAACTGTTTTGTACTGCCTCCCGGGCCTCTTGCCTTTCCCCATAAGCTACCGCTCTATGGCTAATTGTTTCGGTCGGTCCCCATCCCAGGAAACCCACCGCCAACAATAAACAGATCAGAATATAACTTATAATATGACTAATCCTTTTTTTCATTAATTTAGCTCTCATTTTAAATTTAGCCTTCATTTTAAATTTAGTTCTCATTTTAGCCCTCCATTGTTTGCCTTAAATGTAGCGGAAACATCTTCTTGTTCCCTTGTTCTCAAAATCCTTTTACAGAGATTATTTCCCCTAAAGCTGCCGTTTATTCCCCGATGTTACGTATATTTGCAGCAGATTCTCAATATGATTTTTAAGAATAGGCTTCAGTACAGGTGGAGGACCGCTTAAGAACGGAGGGCCACATGCTTCTTTATTTAAGTACCATCGCGGGGCTGGCCACACCCATAGGATGCCTGATAGTCCTATTGCTTGGCCAACCCTCGGAAAAACTGTTCGCTTCTCTCTTAGCCGGGGCCGGAGGCGTAATGCTGGCGGTAATCAGCCTGGACCTGATTCCCGCCGCTTTAAGCTATCACCTCCCCTTGCAATTCCTCTTGGGCTTTTTCCTGGGAATAATCTTCATGTCCTTATCGGAAAAAATGCTCCAGCACCGTTACCAAGGCTCCCGCACCAACCGCCGCACCCGGCTTAAAATGGTGGGCTTACTGATCGCATCGGGCATCGCCTTGCACGATATACCCGAAGGCATGGCCATTGCCGTAGGACAGGAAGCCACCGGCCAACTGGGCATGATTATAGCGGTAGGCATTACCCTCCATAACCTGCCGGAAGGCATGGCCACCGCCACGCCGCTACTTATGGCCGGTATTCGCAAGACAAAAATATTGGCCCTGAACCTGGCCATAGCTTTCTTTACCCCTTTGGGAGCAATACTGGGCAAACTGGCCATAGACCTGGTTCATAACTCCCTTTGCCTGTTATTGTCCCTGGCTGCGGGAGCCATGACCTTCCTGGTCCTGACCGAACTTATTCCTTTAGCAAAAGAAAACCACCCCAGGCAAGCCCTGATGGGTGGTTTATGCGGATATATATTCTTTGTATTCCTATCCTTATTTTTATAACGTTCAGACCGCTTTTGTTCTTTTTATGTAAAGCTTAGTCACTTTAATTCCTGGGCGGCATATTGCCCCATAACCTCATATCCTTCTTTATTGGGGTATTTGCCGTCCACCGTATATTGAGACAGAATCTTACCCTGCTCATCAAACAGTACGGTTTTAAAATCAAGCACCTGCAAGTTTTCCTGTTGGGCAAAGGCCGTCTCCCATTCCACATATTGCTTGTGCAGCTCTTCAGTGCCGGGATAAGGAAGAGGTAAAACCAGTATGGGCTTAATATTGTTGGCCTTGGCTTTTTCCACCATGGCTTCCAAATTCTTCTGAAAGACCTCCAAACTAATTCCCCTGATGGCATCTCCCACCCCGGCAAAAATTACCACCCTGCCCGGGGCCTGACTTACAACATCCCGATCGAAACGCTCCAACAGGTCATCCGAATTCTGGTGAACCAAGCCGGCATTAATCACTTCAACCTTCAGGATATCGGCCATGACTTGCGGCCAAGAATCTTTTTGTTCTCCAGGATATCCATAGGTGTATGAATCGCCAATACAAACAATTTTAGTGTTAGCAAGCTCATTGCCAGCTCCCTCACCGGAATCGCCGCCTGGAGACTCTTGATTATTTAAAGAGGAGCCGTTAGGCAAAGTATTCCCTCCCACCGGCTCGCTCCCATTTCCAAACCAGACTTCAAATGCACCCAATGCTAAAACAATTACAGCCAGCAAAACCGAAAGCTGTATTACTCTAACCTGCAAACGGTAAGTACGCACCGGTTATACCCCCTTCGCTTAAAGTTTTCTACATCTTTCGTTCAATTCCTCCCTTTCTCCTCAAAAAGTAAAGAAAAGAGAAAAAAATACTGAAGCGGGCAAAAAAGCACTTCAGCTCTTACGCAAGCATACCTTGATACATAAGGAGGTGCCAAAAAAATGGATTATATTATTAAAGCGCGTGAGCTGGGCGAAGCTCTTCTCAAAACCCCGGAGCTCCAAAAACTAAAGGAAGCTGAGGCCGAAATCAGAAAAGATCCCCAAGCCAGCAAGGCTTTTGATGAATACCAGCAAAAAGAAAGCAGCCTGATCGCGGCCCAAATGTTGAGCAAAGTGCCACCGGAAAAAGAATCCTTAGCCTTAATCGATCTAAAAATGCGTCTTATAAATAGATATCAGTCCATTCGCAACTTTTTTAACGTCCAACAGGATTTTGAACGACTTATGGCTTCCGTTAACCTGATTATAACCACCACGATTTTTGGAACGCCGAATTTGGACCAACTGCCCTTTCCCCAAGAACTGAAAGACATGGCCCAAAAACTGCTCCATAACCTCGGCGGCGGCCAAGAAGGTCCCACCATGCAAATTCCGGAAGGCTTCAAATTGCCTGAAGGCCTGGATTTAAACAAATTCATCAAGTAAAACTTCTTTAAGTTTAAGTAAACTTCTTTAAGTAAAACCGATAAATAAGACTAACAAATTATTTCAAGAATTATCAAAAAAATTTTAATAATTATATATAATGATTAATCTTATGCCGGCATAAATATAAACGGAGGGGGAAAAGAGTTTGTATTGGGAAAAGAATTTTAGTGACAACCAGGCAACGGCCATCGGATTGAACAATACAGCCGCTGATAATTCTTTTCCCCCTTATTCCGTTCCTTTTACAGTCTCATTGTTAATTTCCGGAAGCCTTTTTAACGATAACAACAGCCCGGCTTCCTCTTTAATCATACCCCTGCTGCGCAGGGAGATTCCCTTCGGCTACTTCATCATTATTCTTCTGGATTTCATCACCGCTTTAGTAGTCAAATGGTCCTACTTGCCTTATTCCTACAGCATTCTGCCCGGTTCCTGGAATACTGCCCTTCCCTCCTTGCAGGAAATAAGGGGGATTTACAGGGCGCCGAATGAATCTACCCCTTTTCTGCCGACTAAGGGCATAAACTTCAATATATCTTTCAGCTCCACCTTTCTTCCTTCCGGCCGGACCGGAACTTTATACATTATCGAATTGACAGAGATTAAAAAAATACCGGGATTTGTTGTTCCTATAGCCGCCCTGGTTTTGTATCTGATTTTAAGGGCAAAAAAATAGGAGGCCGCACATTATCAAAATGGTCGGCCTCCTTCCGGAATAAAGCCTATTTAAATTAATCGGTTATTTCACCTACCACATACCCCTTCTGCTGATATATTTCCACAAGCCGGCTATAGGGGACCTTATCGACCAATCTGATAACAGCCTTCTTCTTGGAAGCCAAAGGAGAAGCCACTAAAGCCGGATGAAAGTCCAAGCCCGTACAATAAATATAAGCACCGACAAGTTTTTCTCCCCAGCTGGCCGCATCATAAAAATTGCCGCCTTACCTCTAAGTAAAGCGGCTTTAATAATTTAAGAGCAAGAGTAAATGATTGGGAGCAGAATGATATTTAGCTGACTCCGGAACTATCCGTTTTATCCGTCTTGTCCGTCTTATCCGTCTTATCCGTTTTCGCCGTGCCGGCTGTGTCGGTTGTTCCCATAGCATAACTGGCGCTGCTTTCCACTATGCTGCCACCGGCAGCCTGCTCGGACCCGGTCGGCGAGCCGGAAGACTTTGGAGTCGAGGCATCAATGGTTTTACCCGGCATGGCCGGTGAACTGTAAACCGGCGTTTGGGATTGAGTTTGACTTTGAGGCTGAGGCTGTGATTGAAATTGGGGCTGGGCTTGAGGAGTTTGGGGCTGGGCTTGGGGGTAGGTTTGTGGTTGAGGCTGGAATTGAGGCTGGGGATGGACCGGAGGTCTTTGGTAAATCGGGCGGTTCCCCTGGTAATATCCCGGTGAAAACGGATTTGCGGGCCTGTATCCGCTTTGGGGGGCCATAGTCGGATTATACCTGCCTTGAGCCGTGGCGGCAGGTCTATAGCCACCCTGCGGAGCCGAGGCAGGGTTATAGCCTGCTTGCGGGGGTACAGCCTGGCCTGCATAGGCCGCCGCCTGATTATAATATCCTCCCTGATATCCCGGAGCTTGGTAGCCCCCCTGGGCTCCCGGAGTTTGGTAGCCTCCCTGGGCCCCCGGAGCTTGGTAGCCTCCCTGGGTCCCCGGAGCTTGATATGCCGCCGGCGCCTGATATTGCGGTTGCTGGGTATATCCCGGAGAGTTTTCATTGCTTCCGCCTATACGGTTGCCGATAAAACCTTTAACCCTACCCCACAACTCACCGCCCACTTTCTTGACCGGTTCCAAACCGCCGCCGAATAACCCCTCTTTAACTTTCATCACAATCGGGCCCTGGGGGCTCTGCATAATACTTTGCGGACTTTCCAAGGAGACAATTACCTTGTCGTAATGGACAAGGGGTACCGGGCTTCTGAAACTGGTCTGGTACATACCGTTGCCCACAGGTTTTAAAGTACCGGCATAAAAACCGTTCTGCCCTTTGGCATCCACCAGGTAAGCCGCATAGACGGCAGGATAGCTGCTGACGGTATGCGGTGGGGGCAAATGGGCTATTACGGAAAATGTATTGTCCAAACCGATCGAAGCCATACCGTTTCCGGAAAACCCATCCACCGGCACAAGATTTAAATGACGCGGTCCCATGGGAGCCGAATAACTGCTGAGCCTGGCCAGCAGACCTCCTTGTCCTTTCTTATGTCCAAACATAATTTTCCCTCCTATGTTCAGCAAACAGGAATTTTACTAAGACATAATATGAGGCGGGAAGATGAAGTGTTACTTCATCCTCCCGCCTGCGGAGTTCTGAAGTCCGTCCCTTTGTCATTACACACAAAACCTGTGGTTGCCTATACTGCGGACAACACTGCGGGTTCTGATCCAGGAATCAGTCGCCAGTTTGGGATTGTAATAGAAAAGAGCTCCATTGGTAGGATCAGCACCCTCCAAAGCCGCCAAAGCTGCCTGATAGGCTACGCTGTCGGGCTTCAATTCAAATTGCCCGTCTCTGACAGCAGTGAACTGCCCGGCTTGATAAATCACTTCCTTGACAGTTCCAGGGAAATGCGGACTTTCCACTCTGTTCAGAACTACTGCACCTACGGCCACCTGGCCTTCAAAACATTCGCCCCTGGCTTCGGCATAAATTATCCTGGCCAGAAGCTCCAAATCCTCACTCATTATGTCCACGCCACTGCGAGAGAGGTTGCCGGTTTTTTCAACAGTTGGAACTCTGTTTCTTGCTTTTGCTGTTTGCCTCTGATTCGCAATTTGCTCCGGATTTGCGTCTTGTTTTTGATTTTCGGCTTGTTCTTGCTTATCAGCTTTTTCTATATTTTCAATTTGTTTTTGCTTTTCAACTTGTTCTTGACTTGCAATTTGCTCCGGATTGTTTGTTACCTTTTGGACAACAAACGCGACTTCATTGCTCTCAAAATCTTTTACTCCGATTGCATTTTTCAATAACGGGATTTCCCTGATTTTTGTATGGATAATTAGACGGAAACTATTTATCTCGTCTTTCAAGCATTCCTGTAAACATTCCTGCCATACTGCCACCTTGCGGTAGAGATTGCTATTGGGAAATATTGTAGCCGCAGAAACATTCTGAACAGAAGAACCTAAGATGATAACCGTAGCCATAAGCAGCGCTATGACTTTACGGCATCGTCGGCTTTCCAAAAAAAATCACCCCTTGAGAATATAGATACTTTCCTATACTTTCCCAAAAGGGTGAAATTTATACATTGCTTGTACTTTTTATCTTAAATGAACTGCTTCCACCGAACTACTTCGGCTACTCCGCCGTGGTCCGAGCCACTGCAATCCCGCCGCCGAACTTCTGGCCGGCCGCATCTTTTATCCCAGGATGAACAACCAGCCAATACTCGCTATTTGCTTTTAGCTGCTCCCGAGGTATCACTTTCATATTATGCTGATCGGAAAAAACAAATTCACAAACCACTCTTGCCCCGCTTACAGCATCAATAAGCTCGATACTGTCCGCGGACACGCTTTCCCAAGCCACTTCCCGCTTAAAAGTAATCGTAAATATTTTGTCCTTAGGTATATTATTTAATCGGCCCGCCTCCGCATATCCCGGATAGTAGATTTTGGAACGATCCTGCAAATAGTTTTTAGAAACCGCTTGCCAACCGTCAGTTCCTCCCAGTTCCAAGCCGGTGCTTACCTTAGCGCTGTCCAGAATTTTTTGGCCCGGCTGCCAGTACTCCGGCCGGCGCAAATCCTCCAGAGAAAGGGCAAAAGTTCCCGGCCCCGCCTTTAAGCGCAGGTAGCCCGTTTTGTCTCCCCCCGCTTTTTGGGCTGCGCTCGCATTGTGATTCTTAAGAAGCAGAACCGCAGCCTGCAGTTCATCCCCCTCAACCAGCTCCAGATCAGGCTCGATACCAACTTTATTAATGGGTTTTTTATTGGGAGAGTAAAAGCGCTGTATCGGCAACTTCAAATAATCCCCGTTGGAAAGCTGTATCAAAGCTTTGACCAGACCGGAGCCATAAGTCTTCTCTCCTACAATAACAGCTTGCTCGTAATCTTTAAGGGCGGCGGCCGTTATCTCCGAAGAACTGGCCGTATAGCGATTGGCCAGCAGGATAACCGGACCCGTAACGGTAAAATCCTGCTTGGCAGCCCGGTAAGTCAAGGCCGGCGGGTTGCGATCCTCAGCGATGAGAGCCGTTTTGCCGTTAAGGAAATAGCCTAAAAGATCCAAAGCAGCCTGGGTATAACCGCCTCCGTTATTCCGCAAATCGATAATCCAGCAGTCCGCACCTTTATCCTGCAGGGATTTGACAGTCTGCCCAAATTCCCTGGCAGTATCTTCACCGAAAGAATAAATTAGAATATAGCCGATATGACCCTCCAAGAGCCGGCTCTCTACCGTCGGCAAGGTAATTTCCATGCGTTCCAGAGTAAAGTTCAAAACCTGCTTTCCTCTCTTTACCTTGACCGACACCTTGCTTCCCGCCGGTCCTTGAAGCTTGCTGGTGCAATACTCGGCCGACTTCCCGGCAAATGAATCCCCGCCGCCGGCGATAATAATGTCGCCCACCTGAATACCGGCTTTGTCCGCCCCGTAGCCTTTAAAAACATTAGTGACCAGCACGCCCTCGGCCACCATTTGCAACTCAATACCTATACCTGTATAATGCCTGTTCAGACTGTCCGTGAATTGCTCATATTCTTCCTTAGTAAAATACTCGGTATTGACATCCCCCAACCTGTCCAGCATCTCTTTAATAGTTTTCGCCTGGAGAACATCGTCGGCCACCGGATCCACATAATAGGCTTTCAGATATTCCCTGACCTCCGGCAGCATATCGTCCCCGGCGGCAGATGCCTGCAAGGGAACTGCAATCAAGCTTAAGAGCAAAATAAAAATAATTATTCCGATTTGCGGATAACGTTTTAAGGCTTTCATTCTTCTCCTCCTCAATTAGCTTGCGCTTAAAGTATTCAACAATAAATCCTGCATTCCTCTAAAAGCATATAAATTAAGTAAAAATTGCATAATGCAGAGTTTTCCTATAATATAAATTTATATAATATAAACTGGAAGATTATAAATTATAAGACAGAAATCCAATAAATGAACATAGTTCCAGTGAGCGACACAGATCCGGCATATAACATAAAAATTTTAGTTAATAACTATAAATCCTGTTAGAAACAGCAAGAAATTCGAGATAAAGCGAGGATATTATCCCATGTTAAGCTTGGCGGAGTACTCCAAAAGAATATTTATCGCTGTAGTGATTATCATTGCCACCATAGCCGTTCCCTATTTAATATATAAGGTCTTCCCGCACCTTATTCCTTTCATCCTGGCCTATTTTACCGCCCTGCTCATCGACCCGCTGAGCGTTTTCCTGATGAAAAAATGCAAGTTTAAAAAGACCCCGGCCAAGACGGTCACTTTCATCGTGTTCCTGGCTGTTATTGCTTTGCTCAGCTATTTGATTATCAATAAAATATACGTCCAGCTTCTTGATTTCTTATCTCTGATCCAGAACAATGCGCCTCTAATCCAGTTATGGATCATGGATACCACCAAAAGCATCCAGGATGCCTTAAACATGCTTCCCTATAATGCCGGAGCCCAGATCAACAACATGATCACCGAATATATCAGCCAGCTTTCCAACCTCAACATAGTATCCAAACTGATCGGCTTAACATACAGTGTTTCAACCGCCATCCCCAATTTCTTTTTCCAACTCATAATTTACCTGGTTTCTGTTTTTCTTTTCAGTATTCAATTGGAAAACATTCACGAAAGGTTTTACTCCTTCTTTAAAGAATCTTCCCGGCGCAAAGTGGCCTTGGTGATGGGCGACTTGCGGAAAGCGACTTTCGGGTTCCTGAAAGCCCAGATTATTTTAAGTACCATTACTTTTATTGTCAGTTTTATCGGGCTTACCATCCTGGGAGTAAAATACGCAGCCCTCATGTCCCTGGTCATAATTATTGTGGACATCCTGCCCATTCTGGGCACCGGCACCGTGCTCATGCCCTGGGCTGTCATCTCCTTTATCAACCGCAATTTCTTCTTGGGGATAGGGCTCATCATTCTCTTTATCGCCATTACCGTCATCAGAAAATCTATCGAGCCCAAGGTCCTGGGAGAGCGCATCGGCCTGTCGGCTTTGGCCACCCTGATCACCATTTGGGTAGGCTTTAAAGTCATGGGAGTCCTGGGAATTTTCCTCTTCCCCCTGGCCTTTATCTTCCTGAGAGCTTTAATTAAAGTAAAAATAATTAATATAAACTACCGGATTTAAGCCAAATGAATTACAGACTCACCTCGGCTACCACTGCAGCCGGCAATATTGGCAAATTTTAATATGATTTTCTATAAATGTAAAATATTACTAATTTACCAACAAAATATGACAAATTTCCTATATTATTGGACTATTGTTTGTTTTATGCTTATTATAGCTATAAGAAGGAGAGGGTTGATATGACAGTAGTTGAGCTTGACCGGCAGAACAGACCGGAGAAACAAAACAAACAACAAGATATGTACCTGGCCAAGGATTGCAAGATAGAAGGGAATCTCAAATCATCGGGCAACATTATAATCGACGGTGAAATCGTAGGTACCATCGACACCAAGGGCGACTTTATCGTCGGGCGCCAGGGCAAGGTAAATGCCGAGATCAAGGCGGAAAACGTCTATGTCCAGGGAGAAATTCGCGGCAATCTTTCTGTAGCCAACTTACTGGAAATCACCTCCACCGGCGTTATCTACGGCGACATAAACACCAAACTGTTGAAAATCGAGAAAGGCGGCAGGTTTTACGGAAAAAGCCTCTGCAATGAAGAAGATAGCGAACAAGACAAAACCGACTCTCAAGAATTGGCATATACACCAATAGTCTATAACCGCTTGCCCGATTCCAAACTATCCCTGGAAGACTATGAAAGTGAATAAACAATAAAACGCAGGAAAATAAAGTGGGAAAAAAAGAAAACAAAAAAAAAGCGGCTCCGGTCTTTGAGGACTGGGAGCCGCTTTTAATTTCTACTCATAATTAAAGAGCCGTTTGTAAACTAAAGAAATTTTGGCAAATCTAAAGCTATTTGGCAACTCGAGCTCTATTTGGCACCTTAAACGATTTTGGAAACTTAAGAGATATCTTCAGAAACCTCATTATTATTTAAATATAATTGCTTCAAATAAGCGGCAAACTTTTCTCCGAGATGGGGAGAGTCCAGCGCGAATTCCACCATAGCAATCAGATAACCCAGCTTGTCCCCGGCATCATAGCGTTTACCTTCAAACAGGCAGGCATAAACATCCTCTTCGCGGCATAACTGCTTCAAGGCGTCGGTAAGCTGGATTTCCCCGCCGACTCCCGCACTTAACCCTTCCAAATAAGTGAAAATGGAAGGAGGCA
>Ga0134103_1003526_pt1 | contig 10423 bp, 12 predicted proteins | sample 14_taG_2_FD_94445 | JGI IMG/M metagenome (GOLD analysis project Ga0134103, IMG submission 94445) | Switchgrass degrading microbial communities from high solid loading bioreactors in New Hampshire, USA - 14_58_20_212_A1 metaG | ecosystem: Engineered > Bioreactor > Semi-continuous > Anaerobic >...
TACCATCACAGTATCACGGGATACCGAGTCGGTAATCAATAATATCAAGAGCTTTATAGAGGAATATAATAAGCTTATTGACAGCATCAACGGCAAGATAAGCGAAAAGTATGACAGAAACTATCTTCCTTTGACCGATGCCCAGAAAGAAGCAATGGATGAAAAGGACATCGAGAAATGGGAAAAGAAGGCAAAAACCGGGTTGCTTCGTAACGACAGTATTTTGCAGAACCTTGTTTTGTCTATGCGTACAGCTTTGTATGAAAAAGTGGAAGGTGTAAATATTACCTTAAAGGATATCGGTATAGAGAGTAAATCCTATTCGGATAATGGAAAACTCTATCTGGATGAGGATAAGCTGAAAAATGCCCTTCTTAATATGCCCGATGAGGTGCAAAAGCTCTTAAACGGTGTATCCGCCGAAAACCCCTCCTACAGTAGAACGGCAACGGCGGAACAACGAGCCGACAGATACAAAAAATCAGGTATTCTCCAGCGGCTATCCGATATAATTGAAGATCATGTTTCAACATTCAGAGACAAAGACGGGAAAAAAGGGATTCTTTTGGAAAAAGCCGGGATAGAAGGAGATTTAACCAATACACAGAACTTAATAAATGAACAACTGAAAGATTATGACGACCGGATTAACGATATGATACAAAAGCTCATAAGAAAGGAAGAAAACTACTATAGAAAATTCTCAGAACTGGAGACGATACTTGCAAGGATGAATCAACAAAGCATGTGGCTAACAAGTATGTTTAGCAGTCCTCAATAATCATGCAGGATAGAAAAGCAGGATAAAGAATTAAGGAAAGCAGGGGCTATGATATGATTGCTTATAACGCATACAATCAGTACAAAGAAAACTCAATTTTTACGGCAAGTCCTGAGGAACTTACCCTGATGCTATACAACGGTCTTATTAAGTTTATTATGCGCGGTATAGACAGTATAGAAAAGAAGCATATAGAAGATGCCAATACAAATATTATTAAGGCACAGAACATTGTGTCCGAGTTCATGAGAACCCTGGATATGAATTATGAGATATCTGACGGCCTGTACGCTATATATGATTATATGCTCAGAAGGCTTATCGATGCGAATATTAAAAAAGATAAGGAGATCCTTGAAGAGGTCCTGGGTTTTGCAAAGAATCTCAGAGATACCTGGGAGCAGGCAATGAAGTTTTCTAGAAAAACTGGTAAAAATTCCTGATATGTAAAAATATTGATATTTTATCTGAATGATATGGAGAATTAAATGAAAGCTGAAGATTATATTCAGAAATTAACTGATATTTCGTCCCAAAAATTGGCTTTACTTGACGAAATACTTTTGTTTACGAAAAGTCAAAATGAGGTAATAAAAGAAAAGAGATTTGATGAAATGAATTTGCTCCTTGAAGAACGCCAAAAAAGAATGGACGCTGTAGATAAACTGGATGAGCAGTTTGTCGTCTGTTCGGAAAGGCTTCGGGAACTGCTTTCATTAAATTCTTTTGAAGATCTCCCTCGGCATAACCTGCCGGGTACGGCTGAATTAAAGAGAGTTGTGGAAAATATTTCACAATGCCTGATAAAAATAAAGGAAATAGATGAAGAGAATACCTCTCTTGTCAAAGCCGAACTGAAGACTGTACAGGGACAGATGAAAGCCGCTAATGAGTATAAACGTATTTCAGGGGCTTATTATCCGGATCATAACAGTGGCCGGTCAGTATTTTTTGATATGAAGAAATGACATTAGAAATAAAAATCTTCAATGTTTATTCGGGGGTGGCCAATAAAGCGACCTATAAAAATTAAGGGAGGATAATAATGGCAAATCAGGAATGTGCCAGATGCCACAGACTCTTTGAAAAGGTAGCATTTGAGGTAGTCTGCCCGACTTGTTTTGTTATAGAAGAGGAAGAATTCAAAAGAATAAAAGAGTATCTCACACTACACCCCGGAGCCAGTTCTAATGATGTGATGAGGTATACAGGCGTTACATTAAAAACCATCAAGCGTTATCTTAGAGAAGACCGATTGGAAATAGTAGGTGACAATAAAGGCTTTATTCGTTGTGAGATATGCGGAAAACCGATCAACAGCGGTTACTTTTGCGGTGGATGCTATAAAGAAGGCATGGCCAGAAAACATAAAGATCGCGGGCAGGGAACAAAGACAGATTCTGTTGTATTGAAAGACGACGACGCTCCATCAAAAAGTGATATAAGATATCGCAATTATAGTACAAAAAATAAAAGGATATAAACACAATAATAAAGCAGATAAAAGTGAGGTCCAAAGTGACCTCTTTTTTTTAGAACAAAAATGGTATATGGTATTATAATAAACAGATAAAACCGAGGTAATTATTAAATGAATACGATTATTATAAACGGAGCAGATGACAAAGCGTTCATGGACGCGGCAAAAGCCTTGAGAGAAGGAAAACTGGTGGCTTTTCCCACAGAAACGGTTTACGGCCTTGGTGCCGATGCATTAAATCCGGATGCGGTAAGAAGAATATACGAAGCTAAAGGAAGACCATCGGACAACCCTCTGATAGTACACATCGCCGAGGTCTCGAGCCTCAATGAACTGGTGGCGGAAATACCTGAAGCTGCGGCTTTGCTTATTGATGCTTTTTGGCCGGGGCCGTTAACCATGATTTTTAAAAAGTCCGACCTGGTTCCTGATATTATTACAGCCGGCTTGGACACAGTGGCCATTCGTATGCCTGATAATCCCATAGCGCAAAAACTTATCAGAGAAGCGGGTGTTCCGGTAGCCGCGCCAAGCGCCAATGTTTCAGGCCGTCCCAGCCCTACGACCTGTAAGCATGTAATAGATGATTTGAAAGGGCGTATAGAATACATTATCGACGGAGGTCCCTGTCAGGTGGGAGTTGAATCCACAGTTCTGGATGTAACCTCAGATGTTCCGATGATATTAAGGCCGGGAGGAATTACTTTGGAAATGTTGGAAAATGTTCTGGGTAACGTCCGCATGGACTCGGTCCTGGAAATTAAGGGCGATATTAGACCGCGTTCACCGGGCATGAAATACCGGCATTATTCCCCAAAGGCTGACATGTTCCTGATAAGTGGCAACCCTGATTCAGTGGTGAAAAAGATCAACGAGCTTGTTGAGGATAGCAGCAGGAAGGGCCTTAAAGTCGGGATTTTGACGAGTCAGGAAAACGCAGATAAATATAATGCTGATGTTATTGTAAACATAGGTTCTGTAAAAAATATTGAGCAAATAGCGGCAGGACTATACGACTCTCTTAGAACGTTTGATGATAAAAACGTAGACGTTATCTATTCGGAAACCTTTGAAGAAACAGGTGTCGGAAGAGCTGTCATGAACAGGCTAAAAAAAGCTTCCGCAGGGAAAATTATTAAAGCTGATGAGGAGAATTGATATGGTGAAACGGATCATTTTTGTATGTACTGGCAATACTTGCAGAAGTCCGATGGCAGAGGCCATATTTAAGGACATGATTGAAGAAAAGGGCATAGAAGAAGGATTTGAAGTATATTCGGCCGGAGTATACGCTTTTGATAACGATCCGGCAAGCCATCAGGCAATAGAAGTAATGAAAAAAGAGTTTAATATTGATTTAAGACCTCACAGAGCGAAAGTTCTGGACTATTCTGATATTGAAAAAGCCGACCTTATTCTTACTATGACAAGACGACATAAGGATATGATTATTGATGTCTTTCCTGAAGCTGCGGATAAGGTACATGTGCTTAAGGAATTTGCGGGGGTAAAGGGGGATCCTGATGTTATTGATCCTTTCGGACAGGATTATGACGTGTACAAAAACTGTGCATATGAGATAGAAGCAACTCTTTTAAAAGTTCTGGAAAAACTGTAAGAGTTTTTGCGAAAACAACGGCTTTTCCTTTGATGCATTTTAAAATATGCATTTAAATTTTGACAATGGGGCTGTGTTACTATAAAATCTATTTAGAAAAAAGGAGGCTTTACAATGAAAATTGCATTGGGAAGCGACCATGGCGGTTTTCTCTTGAAAGAGCAAATAAAATCTTACCTTATCGGAAAAGGTTATGAAGTTAAAGACTTTGGAACGTATAGCCCTGAGTCGGTGGATTATCCCGTATTTGGGCTGAAAGCTGCTTTAGCGGTAAGTAAAGGCGAATGTGACAAGGGTATAGTAATATGTTCCACCGGTATAGGTATTTCCATAGCCGCCAATAAAGTAAAAGGTATAAGAGCGGCACTGTGCAGCGATACTTTTTCCGCCCGTTTGACAAGAGAGCATAATGATACGAATGTTTTGGCCCTTGGGGCTTTTATTGTTGGGGAAAAGTTAGCTTATGCAATTGTCGATACATGGCTGGGAACTGAGTTTTCCGGTGAAGAAAGGCACCAGAGGCGCATAAATGAAATTACTGATATAGAAAACCAATATCTAAAATGACGATATATGTCGCCGAAATCGCAGACTTCCAACAGTTCCTAAGTTTTAACCAGGACCGGAAGAACCGATTTCCCTTATGAAAGTGAAAAGGTACCAGAAACCTGTAAGGTGCGAGAATCTTAAGCTCGTTATAATAATTTTTGACTGGGAGGATTAATATGCAAAAAAATGTTTTTGTCTTTGACCATCCGCTTATACAACACAAAATATCGTTACTCCGTGATAAGAATACCAGTTCCAAAGAGTTCCGCGAACTGACTTCTGAAATATCTATGCTGATGGGATACGAGGTTACAAGGGATATTCCGCTTAAAGAAGTAGAAATCGAAACTCCGATAGGAATCGCAAAAACTAAGATAATATCAGGTAAAAAATTAGCTTTTGTTCCTATTTTGAGAGCGGGGCTGGGTATGGTGGACGGAATGCTTAAGCTGGTGCCCATGGCCAGAGTCGGGCATATAGGCCTTTACCGCGATCATGATACCCTGGAGCCCGTTGAATATTACTGTAAACTTCCTCAGGACATCAGCGAACGCGAAGTGATAATACTTGATCCAATGCTTGCTACCGCCGGGTCGGCTTGTGATGCTGTTAAGTTTATTAAAGACAGAGGAGCAAAAAACATAAAGTTTGTTTGCCTGATTGCATCCAGACAAGGTGTTGAGAGACTCAGCAAAGAGCATCCCGATGTAGGTATTTACTGTGCTGCGGTAGATGAAAAGCTGAATGATATAGGGTATATAGTCCCTGGCCTTGGCGATGCGGGAGACAGACTATTTGGTACAAAATAAGCCTGGCAGACTGGGTATTAAGTAAGAGGGGGCATTTTTATGCGTCCTTCATGGGACGAATATTTTATGAATATAGTTGATTTGGTAAAAACACGTTCAACATGTTTAAGAAGGCAAGTCGGGGCACTTATTGTAAAGGACAAAAGGATCCTTGCATCAGGTTACAATGGCGCCCCGGTAGGATGCAGACATTGTGCTGAGGTGGGTTGTTTACGTAACGAGTTGAACATACCTTCAGGTCAGCGCCATGAGATATGCAGAGCTACTCATGCTGAACAAAATGCCATCGCACAGGCTGCATATTCGGGTACCAGCATTAAAGATTCTACCATGTATGTAACGACGCAGCCTTGTGTTCTGTGTGCTAAGCTCTGCATTAACGCAGGCATTACCAAAATTATTTTCAGAGGAGATTATCCGGATGAGTTATCAATGGAGTTATTAAAGGAAGCCGGAGTACGGGTAATAAAATATGAAGATCCCGAATATTGATTTTCTCTTCATTGTAGTAGTAGCAGAGGTGTAAGCATGATAACTATAGAATTCCACCATCTGGTTGCCTTTGCCGTGGCACTGATCGTAGCCTTTTTTGCTACGCCTATTGCGCGAAAAATTGCTGTAAATTCAGGGGCGGTGAACATTCCGAATGACAGCCGCCGCGTTCATAAAAAACCCATGGCTTTAATGGGTGGACTTGCAATTATTGCAGGCTTTGTTCTGGCAGCTTCATACAGTTTTGCCACCAGGAATTTTAAGTCTTTTTTAGAATATCTTAAAAGACCGTCTACTTTAGGAATTATAGCCGGTGTGTTGATTATTATTACACTGGGTATCATTGATGATATAAAAGCCCTCAAAGCGAGGGTGAAGTTTCCGGTACAGCTTATTGCCTCTATAATAGTTGTATCTACCGGAACCAGGATTACAGCTATATCAAAACCTTTTCAGTCAACTGTTGCCGTTCATCCCAGTATGATGTACATGCTGGGAGATATTTTGGCATTTGTAATTTCTGTATTCTGGATAGTGGGTATGACAAATGCCATAAACCTGATTGACGGCCTTGACGGTCTTGCTGCGGGAGTGTCCGGCATTGCCGCAATGACATTGTATATTGTATCAGTCATCCGCAGGCAGGATGATATAGCAGTTATAGCTATTTCTTTGGTTGGCGCCATTGCAGGTTTTTTACCGTATAATTTCAATCCTGCAAAGATTTTTATGGGCGACACGGGAGCTACCTTTCTGGGATTTATACTGGCTATAATCTCAATAGAAGGAACCATGAAATCGGTTACCGTACTGGCTGTGGCAATCCCCGTTCTGGTGCTTGGGCTTCCTATTTTTGATACCATGTTCGCCATAATCAGAAGACTCTTAAATGGAAAACCAATAGGAGAGGCAGACAGAGGGCATTTGCATCATCGATTACTGGATATGGGGTTAAGTCATCGCATGGCGGTTATATGTTTGTACATTGTAAGTGGTGCGCTGGGCCTGGTTTCGATAGCTTTGGTTGATAAGGGATTATTACCTTCCATTATCCTTCTTATAATGATTATTGCGTTCGGGATAGGTGGCGCAAGGAATCTTAAAGATATTACTGTGACACCGGAATTAAATAACAATAACGTAGAGCAAAGAAATACAGCCGGTACGGAACATCTGGATGCTCAACTGGAAGCCGCATCAGGCATAAAACAGGAAAGCGACCTGGAGGAGAAGGGAGTATCCGGCACAGAAGAGAATAAAGGTGAATAGAGTGTATGGAAAGGAGAAGCTCAAAATGAGTAAGCCTAAAATCATGACTGTGTTCGGAACCCGGCCTGAAGCGATCAAAATGGCGCCATTAGTTAAAGAACTGGAAAAAAGCGAGTTTCTGGATTCAAAAGTCTGCGTTACCGCTCAGCATCGTCAGATGCTGGATCAGGTACTGGATATTTTTAAGATACAACCCGATTATGATTTGAATATAATGCAGGACAGACAAAGCCTGACCGATATAACCACCCGCGCTCTTGAAGGGCTTTACCGTGTATTTCAGGAAGCAAAACCTGATATGGTGCTGGTTCACGGTGATACGACCACAACTTTTGTAGCCTCGCTTGCCGCTTTTTATTCTAAAACTAAAGTAGGACATGTCGAGGCAGGATTAAGGACTTATGACAAGTACTCCCCCTATCCGGAAGAGATGAACAGGAAGCTTACGGGAGCAATAGCGGATATCCATTTTGCGCCTACGTCGACAAATAAGGAAAACCTTCTTAAGGAAAATGTTGACGGGGAGAATATTTTTGTTACCGGCAACACTGTTATAGACGCATTAGCGTCAACCGTATCACCTGACTATAGATTTGCAGATTCGTTTTTAAGATCATATAACTTCAGCGAAAAAAGAGTTATCCTGGTTACCGCCCACAGGAGGGAGAATATCGGGCAGCCCTTGATTAATATATGTACAGCCCTTCGAAGACTTTGCGACGATATAGCTGATGTTTCCATTATATATCCGGTACATTTGAATCCCGTTGTGAGGGAAACTGCCGAAAGAATACTGGGAAACCATGAACGCATTCATTTGATAGATCCTCTGAATGTACAGGACATGCATAATTTAATGAATAGATCAACATTAATTATGACAGATTCGGGAGGATTGCAGGAAGAAGCTCCATCACTTGGCAAGCCTGTTCTGGTGTTGAGAAAGGAAACCGAGAGGCCTGAGGCTGTAAAAGCCGGAACTGTCAAACTGGCGGGAACAGATGCGGAAACAATATATTATGAAGCCCGTAGGCTTTTGGATGACAATTCCGAATACCAGAGAATGGCGAAAGCAGTTAATCCATACGGAGACGGGAAAGCATCAAAAAGGATTGTCAAAGCGCTTGCTTATTATTTCAAATTGACCGACAAAAAACCTGAGGATTTTAACCCATTGGCCTGAGGAGAATAATATGGCGGGTTTTCTTACACATATAATCCTGGCAGAAGAAGTTCTCAAGAGAATAGAGAGTCGCAGAATTTATGAGGGCGTTTCAAAAAGACGCTCCCTTTATCATCTTGGTGCGCAGGGGCCGGATCCACTGTTTTTCTATAAATGTTTCCCATTCTCCGGGAAGGGGCCTCTGAAAGATTTGGGCTATACCATGCACAAGGAAAAAACGGGAGCATTATTGCAAAAAGGTTTTGAAAAGCTTCAAAATGTTTCGTACGACAAAAATTGGATTAATATTGCCGTATATATGTGCGGGTTTATATGTCATTTTACACTGGACAGAATGTTGCATCCATATGTATCATGGGCTGAAGGCCAATGGATATGGGGAATGGACGGGACGCCGAGGATGACTACACAGCAGCAGATAGAAATGGCCATAGATGTTATAATGTGGAGAGATGTAAAGGGAAAACATGCATATAAGGAGAGAACCAGAAAACTGGCGGATATTGGGAAAAAGTGGCCCGGCGGTGTGATTGACTTTTTACAGGAAGCTTTTTCTGAAATCTATGGTACAGATGTTGAAGAAAAAGAAATAAACAGGATATTGAAAGATTTTTATCGCGGCCATGATCTCCTTTACGATCCCAGTGGATGGAAAAAGGCCATAATCAGTTGGCTGGACAATTTTACTGGTGGGGGTATAAAACCACCGATGATTCCATACCCTGTAACCTGTGATGATACTATTGATTGGGCAAACAGAAAAAAGAGGACATGGGTAAATCCTTTTTCTGAAGGGGATATCCGCCGGTCCTCAGTTGATGATATCATCATGAATGCTGCTGATGAAGCGGCCAAACAAATAAATACCCTGTTTGCAAGAATATTTAAAGGTGAGCCCATTGACGACCTGTTTCCGGACTTAAGCTATGATACGGGTGCTGAAAGTGTATATGACTAAAAAGGAGAAATATATATGAACGACTATATAGCAAAAGCAATGGCAAAAAACGGACAAATATCGATCTATGCCGGTGTAACTACAAATACGGTGGAAACGGCCCGGATTCTGCATAACATGTTGCCGACTCCCACTGTAGCTCTTGGAAGGGTTCTGACAGGAGCTGCCCTAATGAGTCAAACCTTAAAGGCAGTTAATCAGACAATAACAATACAAATCAAGGGAGACGGCCCGATTGGAGGAATAGTGGCTGTTACCGATTATAAAGCCGGGGTAAGGGGATATGTGCATAATCCTTATTTTGACCTGTCGCTTAACGATGCCGGCAAATTTGATGTAAAAAGAGCTGTAGGATCAGGCCGCTTGAGTGTAATAAAGGATCTGGGCCTGAAAGAGCCGTATGTAGGATCAGTGGATTTGATTTCAGGCGAGATTGCAGAGGATCTGACATATTATTATGCTTACTCTGAACAAACACCGACAGTTATGAGTCTGGGTGTTTTAATTGGACCTGATTATAAGGTTATGGCTGCCGGCGGAATTTTTATTCAGCTTCTTCCGGATGCTTCTGAAGATGCCATTGTCGCAGTTGAACAGGGTATTTCGGATCTTAAACCTGTCTCTACCCTGATTAATGAAGGGAAAACTCCGGAAGAAATAATAAAGCTTATTTTCTCCAAAGAGGAGCCGGTAATGCTGGGAACATGCCCTGTGAGCTATAAATGCACATGTTCCAGAGAACGTATGGAAAAGAATCTGATAAGTATCGGAAAAGAAAACCTTGCGGAAATAGCCCAGGACGAAAATGGTGCGGAACTTGTATGTCATTTCTGCAATAAAAAGTATCACTTTACCAGGGATGAGATTCAAAAGATCCTGGCACGAGTACAGGAATGACTGTTCATATGACTCAGGAATTTGCAAATACAAGAAATCCACAGCAGGTTTTTCAGGAATTGTTAATATGTAAGATAATATGTAAGACCGCGAAAAGGACAACCCTTCATCGCGGTCTTGTTTTTTATATAATCGTTTGTTTCTGTGAAGGAAAAATAAATTTATAAATTTAGAACTTCGGCAGTGTTAATTTCAAATATACTGGCAACAATAAAATCTGAAAATACTTCTTTTGGTTCAACAAAAACCGGCTTATGCGTTATACGCTCCGGGTTTTGCAATCTGAAGGGAGTTTATGGTAAGCAAAGATACCGGATACTAAAAATAATTCCTGAAAAAAAGAGAATACTATGGTTGAAATCTTTTGTAGATAACGGAGGGAGAATA
>Ga0134103_1003528_pt1 | contig 10412 bp, 7 predicted proteins | sample 14_taG_2_FD_94445 | JGI IMG/M metagenome (GOLD analysis project Ga0134103, IMG submission 94445) | Switchgrass degrading microbial communities from high solid loading bioreactors in New Hampshire, USA - 14_58_20_212_A1 metaG | ecosystem: Engineered > Bioreactor > Semi-continuous > Anaerobic >...
GGCAAAGTAAATCAGTTAACACGAGCGCTTAGAAACTTAAGAAATGGCGGCTATATTATATGATTTACCTAAATATTGAGGGGTAATATGCTTTTTAAAAACCGAGAACAAATTGACACTGCCAAAATAGACTATATGATGGACAAAAACGACATGGTGTGTTATGCTATACATATCCCTTATTGAGAAAATATAAACACAGTTTGGAGTGATTTCATGCATGTTAACTTTGTCGGAATGTCACCTCATCTATTAAAAGATTTTGCAGCTCATAAACATCTCGAATGGGAAATTGTATGTTATATTGCCGGAGAAGGAATTCTTACAATAAATGACACGCAGTACCCATTCTTGCCCGGTACTATTGTATGCCAGCCGCCAGGTATCATGCATTCGGAAAGTTCCAAGGAGGGATTTCAAAATTTTTTCATCAGGATAGGGGATTTTGTTCCGTTTAAGGGCAATGACGTAGTAGTCATAGAAGATGATAAACAACGAAGTTTTACAACGCTTATGAGCCTTGCTTTTCAGTTTTTTTACAGCAAGGAAAGAGGTTGGCAGGATATAGTCCATGCGCTTTGGAGAAGTATGTATGTATATCTGCAAAACCGCATTGATGCTCCGTGCTTTGATTATGAAATCGAAACATTTCGCAATTTATTGGTTAGAAACATAACAAACCCTAATTTTTCGATTGCATCCGCTATTGAAAAGATGGGATATTCCAAAGACTATTTTTGCCGAAAGTTTAAGAAAGTGATGAAAGTATCTCCTAAGGCATATCTGACACAGCTTAGAATCGAATACGCAAAAGAGCTTTTGGCAGAAAGAAATGTTACAGGACACACCGTAAAAATGATAGCCACTTTGTCGGGATTTAATGATCCATATTATTTTTCGCGATTATTTAAGAAAAAGACAGGTCAAGCACCCAATGCTATTTGTTAATTTTGCGAACCTTTTATTAATATAACGAGTTTATTTAGTGTATAACATGACTGTATAATATAAGCATGGAGGGGTGCTTATGCGTGCAAGTATTATAATCAATAGCGGTTTGAATCGCAGGTCATTGTTGCTAAAGAATAAAATTACTCCTTGGCTTTTTGTTTTACCGGGTATTTTAGGAACTGTATTTCTTAGGTATATACCTATTTTTCAGGCTATTTACTATTCTTTCTTCCAATATGATATTGTAAATCCACCGGGAAAATTTGTTGGGTTGGATAATTATTTCAGCATTATTACAAAGGACAGTTATTTTATACAATCATGGATAAATACGATAATCTTTCTTTTACTGTCTCTATTAATGACCTTTATGATACCTATTATCCAGGCAATTTTTTTAAACGAAGTTGTTCGCGGAAGAAGTATTTTTTCAGCAATATACATAATTCCGGCTGTAATACCCGGAACAGTTTATATTGTGCTATGGAAATGGATATGGAACCCGCAATATGGTCTTGCTAATTATTTGATTGGGCGTATGGGTATGCCGATGCAGTCCTGGCTAAGCGATCCATCATGGGTTAAATTTTGTATCGTATTTCCGGGAATTATAGGCGGAGGTTTCATGGTCTTGTATTATTTAGCTGCAATTATGTCTATACCGGGTGAAATTTATGAGGCGGGTCTTTTAGAAGGTTGTACCGGGATTAAAAAGGTTTGGTATATTATCCTTCCGAATATACGCTTTTTGATTTCAATTAATGTAATCCTTACGATTATCGGTGTAATGCAGGAGTTTGATAAACCATATCAATACACTCAAGGTGGGCCTGCAGCCGCTGCCTATACAGTCGGAATATATATATATGACCAGTATTTCAGCTATATGCAGATTGGAAAATCTGCCAGTGCTTCTGTGCTACTGTTTATTGTTGTACTTATTATGACGATTATTCAGCAACGGATGAATGCAAAAAAAGAAGAATAGGAGGCTGCGAATAAATGGGCAAAATATTTAACTTAAAAACTGTAGCATATATATTTAGTATTTTATTCTCATTTCTTATATTGTTTCCTTTAGCATACATGGCAAGCAGCGCTGTTAAGGACGACATCAGCGTATATGAAATGCCTCCGAAGATTATTCCTGAAAGTCCGAAAAGTATTTCATTTCTTGTTGACTATAGTGGTCAGGATTTAGTGGGCAGTCATCTTTTCGATCAATTAAAAGCTGATTGTGCTTTAATGATGTTTTCCACCGTTTACCAGTTTGACAAGGATTCGGTAGGTGAAATAAAATTTTATGGCATTAAGGACGGTAAACCTATATTCTACTCCAGAGCTCATAGAATGGAATTAAGGCTTGAACTGGATTATGGTATCTATAAGAGGATGAGCATTCAAAAAAGTACTATTATACTTAACGATAAGTATAAGACAGCTATTGAAAAAATAGGGTATCAGTTCGATGAGAACGGGTTAAACATATCGATTCCCAAGTTAAGCGAGGGAGCCTTGGAAGACAAGCTTATTTCACATTTTCATAATGAAAATTACCAAACAGAGGGCACTTATTTGGGAAGTTATATCACTTCAGATATAAAGCTTATGCTTGAAAACTTTAAGGCCTATGTCACCATGCCGTCATATGTCTATTCCGATTATCCCACAATTAACAAATATGGTTTTTTTGCGTTTTTCTTTAATACCCTTTTAGGTTTAGTCATTGCGCTTGCCACGCAAGTTGGGTTATGTGCACTTACAGCGTATGCTTTGTCGAAGCTTTTTTCACCTCGCATTTCGCAAGTTTTACTGTTATTTTTTATTGCAACATTGATGATACCGTTTATAAGCATATTTGTTCCGCTTCTAAAGATGTTTAACGGATTAAATATAAAAGAAGGATACTTAGCAATGTTCTTGGTACATTTGTATCCTGATGCATTTTTTATAACGATCTACAAGGGATTTTTTGATCAGCTTCCGCAAAGCTTATTTGATGCAGCCAAAATAGACGGTTCGCCTGAATGGTACACGTTTTCGCGTATCTGTATACCTCTTTCAACACCAATCATTTCTGTAGTTGCAATGAATACATTTGTAAAAGAATGGGGTAATTTTTTCTGGTATTTTGCGGTAGCAAACAATACTCCGAAATACTGGACAATTAATCTGGCTATTTACGAAATGTCGCTCAATCCTGTTATGAAAGATAATGCTACTATGGGAATAGCAGTTGTGATGACAATTCCGGTTATTCTGCTTGCTTTGATATTCTCTAATAAGATAAAAGAAAGCATTGCATTATCCGGCATAAAGGAATAGGGGGTATCCTGTTGAAAAGAATAGTTTTAATTCTGATTCTTTTTGTAATGCTTGCTCAAAATACACTAGCTGCTCCTATAATTTTTGAGGCGAAGAACGCAATGGGTTCCACCCAAGGAAACGGTCAGTGGTATTATATGGCGCGCAATGGAAACAACTATGAGCTGATGACGAAATTTAGTCAGAATGTTACACCTACGTGGCGTTTATGCAATGATTATCCTTATGTAGACAAATCATTCTTTTATCCTAATAATACATATGATGCAGTGAAAAAATGGGTAGCTCATCAGGAGGGAATGGTGACAATCACCGGCGATATATCTCCTGTTCCCGCTGGAAGCGATGGGGTTATTGCTACTGTGAAACTTAATAATACTGTACTATGGAGTTCTCTTGTTACGGATAAGCCGGTAACACCTGGTAATCTTTCGAATATTTATGTTACGGAAGGCGATGCAATTTACTTTGAAATCAATAAAAATGGAAATATGAAAAACGATAAAGTACGTTGGGAGCCTGTTATAACAATGGAAAAACCTGCTGAAAGCGTACTGCTGAAAGCACAAGATGCCATACAGCTAAAAGGTGTTTCGTACCAAAATGGTTCTATAACAGGCTTTGATCAAAACGATAGCTTTGTATTTAAAAATGTACTGCTTGGCGGATACAAAACAGTAAAAGCAACATTATCAAGTGAAGTAACGGGTGGAAGCTTTGAAATAAGATTGGACAGTATAAATGGCAGTGTGCTCAGTAAATTTGTTGTGTGCAACACGGACGGGATGAATGTTTTTGAGGAGCAATACAGTGAGGCGAACAGTGGGTTGAGCGGAGTGCATGATCTGTATGTAGTGGGTGTATCCGGACAAAATATAGCGAATATCAATACCATTGAATTGTTAAGAATACAGCCGCGAGGGGCAACAATGCCTTTTACAACAATAGAGGCTGAGAGCCAGGTTACAACCGGCAAGATTTATGATAAGTACACTCATCCGGCACCGTCTGCAGATAACAGTCAGCACAACTACACAATGATAGAAAAAGCTGTGCAGTCAGCCTCAGGTAAAAGTTATGTACAGCTTGATACGACAGGACAGTATATTGAATTTCGTGTTCCCAAAAAATCCAATAAACTTTTGATAAGGTACACTATCCCCAGGGGAGAAACAGGAACCATAGGTCTTTATAAAAATAACTTGTATTGTGCTGACATTGAGCTTACTTCATCGAATTGTTATGATACAGATGAATTCTATATGCGAAGCTTTGATGAAAAGACAGTGGATTTAGATATGAATTTGGGCGACAGGATTATGCTTAAGAAAGACTCCAAAAGCAGACTTGCATATTACGGAATAGACCTTGTGGAGTTTGAAATGGTGTCTCCGCCGGAGGAGATGCCCGATGGATACATATCCGTCGTTGATTTTGGTGCCAATCCCTTAGATAATGAGGATGATACGGCAGCAATTCAAAACTGTCTTAACTATGCAAAAACGGTCAATAAACATGTATGGTTTCCGCCGGGAAGATTGATACAGTACAGGAAGATTGAGATCCCTGAGGGAGTGAATGTGAGAGGTAGTGGCATTTGGCACACGCAGCTCTTTTGCCCGATAACAGGAGGAACATGGGGAGGCCCTGTAGGTTTTTATTTAAATAAAAATAGTGTCGTGGCAGACATGACCATCAGAGGGGCATCCAGGTCGAGAAATCAGCAGGGGATTGCAATAATGGGCAAAAATGAAAATTTAGGTATTAACTGCGTTATCGATAATGTATGGTTTCAAAATATGACCACTGCAATAGGTTGGACAGGCTTTTATAATTCCACCATAAAAAATTGCAGAATAAGGGGATTATATGCAGACGCTATACATTTTGGAGATTATCCGCAGCAAAACAATGTTGCATTTAACAATCACATACGAGGCTGTGGTGACGATGGTATAGCAGTAGTAATCAGGACGGATTTTTCCGAACAGTTAAATAGAACCGCAACAAACTTAGTCGCAAAGTTTAATACTATTTCGGCTACTTACTGGGGGAGAGGGATGTCCGTTGTTGGCGGAACGAATGTTATTTATACCGATAATATCATTGACAGTGTATACAATGCGGGGATGATTTTTACAACCGAGGAACTGTCACCGTCAATTTCCACACCTATCATAAATGTAAAATTTCAACGCAATACCATTAATAATGCATCCCATGATATGCATAATCATGCAGGAATACATTTTTGGCTTTGGACAAATTACGCAAAAGATATAAGAATTGAAGTGTGTGATATTTTGAACGGTTCGGCAAGAGGTATACAAATTGATGGCGGAAGGTATGGTGACAGTAGCGGAAGAACACAAATTAATTATAATAACATTTATAATAATAAATGGGGTTCGTATTACAACGGAGATCCAAGCAGAATGAGTCCCGTTTTAAATGGCAATAGAGGAATCTAATTTTATATAAATGTGGGATTAAACATTATTTTAGCATTTTGGAAAGCTAATTGAATGAGAATGAGCGAGATATCATTTCTAACAGTACCTAAAATTAGGAGGGAGAGGGAGACTATGAAAAGAATATTATCGCTATTACTTGCATCTTTATTGGTTTGCTCAAGTATTTGTGCCGAAGAAGCTGAAATTGTACAGAAATTTCTGAACAAGCCTTATCTTTCAACCTATGAGTTTGAAGAAAATCTGCCTGAAGGGATTATTAAAAAATTTGTAGCCAGTGATATGGGAACCGTTCATTTAAGTGGTGAGGTTTCTGTAACCGGAGGCACTGCAAAGGCAGAGGTTTTCCTTAACAATGTTGTTTTGTGGAGCAAGGATGTTTCTAATACACCTGTTCGGTGTGATGTGAAAGATATAAAGGTACAGCTCGGTGATTCCATTCTATTTAAATGTAGTTCTCAGGAAGGTGTGACAGTTCATTGGGATCCTAAGATTGATTTCGTAAAGAGTGGCATTGTGTTGAATATGAGTGAGGCTTCTGATTTAGTAAAAGTAAATATTGAAAAAACAGAGGATGAAAGTATAATAAAGGGATTTTCCCAAGGAAGCTCTTTCTCGTTCAAAAATGTTCCCCTTACGGAAGATTATAAGACCATAGAATTTGTGGTCGGAGCGATAGAAACGGGCGGTCTAATACAGGTTCGAACACAAAGTGTGGACGGTCCTGTTATTGCAAGTATAACTCTTACAGACACGTCTTCTTATGATCAGTTTGAGGAACAGGTATGTGCAATAGAAGTGCCGCAAAAAGAGGCATGTGATATATATATTGTAGGCGTGAGAGGAAAAAACATGGCTTGCATAAAAAGGATTAACTTTCTTACCAAGGAACCCCGCGGAGCAACTGTTCCTTTTGTTACCTTAGAAGCAGAAGAAGCCAAGAGAAGTGTTACTGCAGAGATTTTAAACAGGTATAACACACCGACTACAGGGGATAACAATCGAAGGAACAATACTCCGGCTCAAAAAGCTGTTCAGTCTGCATCCCAAAAGTCATTGGTTTGGCTTGATGCTATGACTGAATACGTTGAATTTACATCGCCGATACAAGCAAATAGAATTTTGCTCAGATATACGATCCCTAGAGATTCCCAAGGTACTATTAGTATGTATATCAACGGCGTTCATGTCCAAGATGTTCAGCTTGATTCTACATACTGCTATGATAGAGATGAGTTTTACCAAAGAAGTTTTGACGAAGTAGGAATTATAGCAGATATTAAGGCTGGGGATAAAATTCGGTTTCAGCGTGACCCTTCCGATAAATGTAAGTATTATGGCATAGACTTAATCGATTTGGAGTATGTTGATGAGCCCTCCGAAATGCCTGATGGTTATATTTCTGTTACTGATTACGGAGCTGTTCCTGACGATGGCAAAGATGATACGCAGGCAATCCAGGCTTGTCTTGATGCAGCAGGCGCAATGGGCAAGCATGTCTGGTTACCCAAGGGCGTTTTTCAACAGGAACAAAGGCTTAATGTTCCTGCCGGCGTCAACGTGAAGGGTGCAGGCATGTGGCATACCGAATTACTCTGTACAAAAATGTGCCCCGATAAAAGGCCTTGGGGAGGATTTACGGGTTTCAGAGTTGATACAAACAGTATTATTTCTGATATAAAAATATCCGGTACGGCCAGGTTTAGAGATGATCAAGGTATTGCAATAATGGGTAAAGACGAATATTCAGGAACAAATTGCATACTTGATAACGTATGGTTTACAAACTTAACCACCGCAGTTGGCTGGTGTGGCTGGAGCAATTCCGTAATACGTAACTGCAGGATAAGAGGTTTATACGCTGATGCTATACACTTTGGTGATTACCCTTCGGTTAACTGCATTGCAGTCAACAATCATATCCGAGGTTGTGGTGATGACGGTATTGCTGTTGTCATACGGGAAGATTACAGTAAACAATTGAATAGAACAGCTACAGAGTTGATCGCACGTTTCAATACGATTTCTGCTGCTTATTGGGGCAGGGGAATGGCTGTTGTAGGAGGAACCAACGTAACTTATACAGATAATATTATTGATAGCATATATAATGCAGGGTTGATCATTACAACGGAACAACTTGGGGAGTCACCGTGTACCCCTATTGAAAATGTGAAATTTCAAAGGAATACCATCAATAATGCTTCCCATGATGGCCATAATCACGGAGGTATTCATTTTTGGCTTTCAACGCAACCGATGAAGAATGTAAGGATTGAGTGCAATGTTATATCAAACGGATCCATTGAAGGCATTAAAATTGATCCCGCTACCTATGGTGATGAGGCAGGAAGGACAATTATTGCCTACAACAAATTATTTGGCAATAAGTACAAGCCATATCATAATGGCGATGCTGCAAAGATTCAGCCTATTATTATTAGTAATGAGGGGCTATAGTGCATGAAAAGCAAAATTATTAAGTGGCTTGGCTCATTGTTACATTACTTGGTTAAAATCATTAGAAGCATAAGCCTTCGAAAAAGATTATTTATTTTATCAACGGTTTTAATTATTTTTCCAAATATCACCATAAGTCTTAATGCCTATAAGAAAGCGGTATCCATTATTAATAATGATATGCGTGAGCGTGCTTTTACCCATGTACGCGGAGTGAGTGGAATTATTAACGAAAGGCTTAGAGAGTATAGCGACTTATCCAATCAAATTGTATCGAATGAAACTCTGAGGGATTATTTGTTCCGTTTCAACAGCAGCAAATCAAGGGGGGATTATGAACAAGCGGAATACTATCAAAAATTAATTAATGATTATTTATATCATGTCGGGGAAGAAAAAGAGTATTTGTTAAACGTGCAGATTGTTACTGAGCATTATGAGTTCAATCAAACAAGCATTGACGGAAAGAATAAGGGGGCTAAAATATCGAATATTGACCAATTCAGAGCCAGCAAGGAATATATTGAAGCAACACAATCCGGAGGGCGATTAATATGGAGTGATTATAATATATCGCAGGATATGTTCATTAGCAGGCAGTTTCCCAATAAAGATATTTTCCTTGAGGATAATATTCTCCTGCTTCGCTCCATACCTTATTCTTGGGATAATAACTTGTTAGGTGTTATTGTAATGAATGTTTCGAGCAGGTTGTTTTTAGATCAAGTTATACCAACCGATATGAGCAATGAACGTCTTATTTTATGCAGCCCCGACAGGGTAATTTCGATATTGAATGAAAATGTTATAACACCATTTAAAGATAGGCATGTCATAAAGAAGATGATTAGCGAAGAAAAAAACAGCGCAGTTGAAAAAGTTGACTCAAAAGATTGCTTGATTAGTATGAAAAAATTAGATAATGCAGATTGGTACGTTGTAAGCATAATTCCTATTCATAGTTTAGTAAGCCCTATTTGGGACATGGGAAAGTTTATTCTTTTTGTTTCGGGTGTATGTATTATTATAACAATCATTGCCGCTTTGCTCGTCATGATGAGCGTATCTTTTCCGCTTAAGAACTTGCTGAAAACCATGGAACTTGTGGGAAATGATAATGAAATTATCGTTAGGTATCAGGATGATGCTTTGGATGAAATTGCTATGATCGGGAAGAGTTATAACAATATGGCTGACAGAATAGAACACTTAATCAAAACGGTTTATCAAGAAAGATTGGTTAAAAAGGATGCTGAGCTTCGACAAAAGGAAGCTCAGCTTAATGCGCTGCAAATGCAGATAAATCCACATTTCATATATAATATGCTTGATATAATCAGGTGGAAAGTATTGGAGTTGGAAAACGGAACCGGAAAAATAAGTGAAATGATTGAAAACTTTTCTGATTTGCTGAGAATCAGTACAAAAGGGGTGGACAAGCTTATTCCGATAGAAGAAGAAATGGAGTATATTCAGTCTTATATTTTGATCATTAAAACGCTTTTTGAACGTGAAATTGATTGTAAGATTAATATTGATAATGATTGCCTGAAATGCAGAATTTTAAGGCTTTTAATTCAGCCGTTGATAGAAAACGCTATTCTACATGGGTTTAGAGGTAAAACTCAAAATGCGTCTATAGAAATCATCTCTTATAAGCAGGAAGATAACATAATCATTAAGGTGAAGGACAACGGTAAGGGTATTGACAGTGAAACCCTTGCGATACTGAAACAATCTTTAAACGAAGGCACCAAGATAAATAACAAATATATAGGGCTTCATAATGTAAACGAACGTATAAAGCTCGCTTTTGGAGAAGATTACGGTATCGATATTAAAAGTGAGCTCGATCAATATACGATTGTTGAAATCTGCATACCTGTCATTAAGGATGATAGAGATATCAAGAGTAGGTGGAATGAAGATGTATACGATACTCATCGTGGATGATGAAAAGGTAATACGGGAAGGTCTTGTAAAGTTTGTAAATTGGGAGAAATTTGATTTTCAAGTTGGTGCAGTTGCTTCTTCAGCAGAGGAAGCAATTGAGTTAATTCGTAAAATACATATTGATGTTATACTAACTGATATTGTAATGGAAAAAATGAGTGGAATTGAACTTGTTGAGAAGATTTCCGAAATACAGCCGTCTATTAAGGTGATTGCCGTTAGTGGATATGATGAATTTGAATATGTAAGGCA
>Ga0134103_1003538_pt1 | contig 10379 bp, 10 predicted proteins | sample 14_taG_2_FD_94445 | JGI IMG/M metagenome (GOLD analysis project Ga0134103, IMG submission 94445) | Switchgrass degrading microbial communities from high solid loading bioreactors in New Hampshire, USA - 14_58_20_212_A1 metaG | ecosystem: Engineered > Bioreactor > Semi-continuous > Anaerobic >...
TACAAGTCATTCTATGGAAATTTTCACTTTTCTGTTACTTTAGCACCATTATTTCCCTGTTGTTTTTTACGGCATTGCATTTACCGTTAGAGCTTATTCAAAACAGTTCAGGGCATCCGGGCTACACAATATTTCCTGCCACCGATTCCAAAACAGAAAAACTTACTATGTCTTGACAAAAAATTTAATAACAGTATACCTCTTTTTTAATGTCAAAAAGAATGTCAAAACCGGAGTAAAAAGAATATAAAAAATAGGCAATGAGTTTGAAGACCGTAAAATCTTTCTAAATAAGATGTAGTATAAACCTTAAGCGTTACTGCAGTGGCAAAATTTTCTTGTAAACAGTATAGCATTGTGATATAATTAACTAGAATATCTATATATTAACAAAGAAGTTTGTAATATCCAAGATATACAAGCAAAATATAATTAGTATATGTCATGCCAACCATATAATAAGGAGGAAAACATATGCTAATGACAATAGTATCTTCGTTGTTACTTTTTTACTTTTCCCATGACCAAAGTAAAAATTTGCTGCAGGCTCCCAACAAAAAAAACCAAATAGTATGCATTATTTTGGGTATCATCAATGTAATTTTTCTACTGCAAGTAGTTGCGGCAATTTTTAACGACGATTTGAATGTGTTCTTTACAATAATATTTGTGGTGATAGGAGCCTTAAATGTATGGTTTGCTTATAAAACCTTTATTGCTTCAATAAAGGTTAACAGAGATATTCAATCTGCCAATACATATAAGTTTTGTCCGCAATGCGGAAATCAATTTAATGAAACAGATGAAATTTGCACTAACTGTGGTTATGAGCGTCAAAAACGAGTTATTACCGCCAATATAAACATTCCCAAATTAAACGTTAATAATATTGGATTCTGGATTAGTTTTGCCTGTCCAATAATATTGTTAATACTTATATTTCAAAAATGGCTGAAATTGCCGGTAATGAATTCTGTAGAAGATGTTTTCTCTTTGTTCACAGGTTCAACTATGAAAATTCAAAAAGAGTTTTCGCTGTTCGAAATCACCAAAGCAATTGACAGAATCAACAGTTTTGCCAGTTCAAGCGAGCTTGGAATAATTGCCAATATTATAAAAATTGCAGCCGTTTTAGTAATAATATTACAATTGATATGCCTTTTTGTGCTCCTAATCAAGAAGGAGAACATTTGGTATGTTTCTATAATTTCTGCTGTCATTACTTCTTTAACCAGTATAGGTTTTCTTATTTGTATAGGCAAAATAAACTCAGCCATAGCAAAAGAAAGTTACAGTCTTATCAATAATTCATTACAGTCAACAGCGATGCCATATCTTGCAATACTGTTTTCAGTTATAGGAGCAATTACTGCACAAACACTAAAAGCAAAAAACAGTATTACACAGTAATAGCAGCGTAATCACTTCCTGCTTTCTATAAAATAAATTTCCTCATTTTGCTAATCCCCCCGGCATGACCGGGGAATTTTTATTTATACCTTTATATTATGAAAACAGGAAAAAACGCGGATCATTCTTACTCTAATCCGCGTTTATGACCATCGATGAGTTTTATTTCTTACCTGTGTAAATCAGAATGGCTTCCTTAAGAAATTCCGCTGCACCGGGACATATTTTGTCATAGTACTCCCTGAAGCGCTCATCCTGCACATACATCTGCGCCAGTGCTGCATGAGCTTCACTGCTGTACTCAGGCCATGTAAAGCTTAGCCACTGCCTGTGCAGTTCAGCTGCTTCCTGGGCAATCCTACCTGCAGGATCACCAATCTCACATGCCTGTTTCAGCAGATCGTTTATTCTCTGTCCGAGGCGGATAAACTCATTGTACTGTTCCTCTGCCATACCCATTATTTTTTTATTTGACTCATCAACTGCTTTATCCCCGTATTTTGATCTTATTTCGGCTCCGTACCTTTTTTCATTCTCATCAATAATGCTTTTCTTGAACCCTTCAAATTTTTCACTGTCCTTCATTACAATTCTCCTTTCCTTGCATGCTATTGTTTTCTCTACATTCGAAATAAGCTTTTCAAGTCTTGCTTTTTCGTCAAGAAGCTTCCTGTGGTGCTGCTTCAGCGCCTGAATTTCATCAAAACAGGGAGAAAACAGAATCCTTTTTATTTCTTCCAGGTTCATCCCCAGTTCCCTGTAAAAAAGAATCTGTTGCAGCCTGTCCACTTCCCTGCTTCCGTAAACCCGGTATCCGGATGAATTTATCCTGGCAGGCTTAAGAATGCCAATTTCATCATAATACCGTAACGTTCTTGCCGTAACACCTGACAATTCCGCAAGCTTCTGCACCGTATACTCCATTTCAGATCTCCTTTCAAAAACAGTCTAAACCTTTACGTAACGTCAATGTCAATACTTTTTACAGCCCGTAATGCAATTTTTTATCCCGCTGAGCAAGAAAAAGAAAGAAAAAGTCTACAGAAAAAATTTAAATAAATTGTTATTTGAAAAAATTTGTCGGATTTTGATATTTAAAATTGATTGTTTTAAAATTATTATTATCCATTTTAAGGAATTTATTTGCATAAATATCCGTAAAACACATTTAATTTCAAATGGAATAGAGGAAACATATGCACTACATATATATAGAATTCGATGAAAATGTTCCCCGGCTTGCTTATACCGGCTGTTCCCGGTGTACAAGCCAGATAGGGATGAGTCTTTGCAGAACAAAAAACAGGGGCTGCTGCTATTACTCCCCGAAATTCTTTCCTGTGGAAATACAGCGGATGTGCCATTCGGAACAGGGCATGGAACTGTTGCAAAGCATAATTGAACTTCCCAATTCCGTACTTTATGATGACCATATCCTGGTTAAGGGAAGTTACGATTACCTGCTTCATCAGAAAATGTTAAAAGAAGGTCTTGTTCCTACTGACGGTAATGTAAAGGATACTTCGGTATTTTTCAGGACATGCCCGTTTGTCCGCCCGGGTTTGGGCTGCACCCTTCCGCCCCGGTTTCGGTCATATGTGTGCAATTTTTTTCTTTGTTCAGAAATTATTGACAATCCTGTTTACAAGGATATGCTAAAACCATACATAAGGGAAAGGGAAAATTATATCCGTTTTCTCGACTGGGAAAATAACCAGCTGATAATGGCAATGCACCGGGAAGGCATTACCCTGTCGCGGAATTTCGACGCTGCGGTGGATTTTCTTAAAAGAACGGAAATAAACCAATATGACTTTCCGAATCTTGAACCTGTCGCCCTTCCCGATGACAATTCCAAGGGCGCATAAATCATACCAAGTACCCGGCGGTTTCAGTGCATCTCGCCATAAACTGTGTTATAATTGATATGACTTTTCACTGCAGGGGTTGTTGCTCGTGGACGGGATGCACTTTAAGATAAAAAAAGCAATAGTTCTGACGCTTGTAACCAGTGTGGTACAGTTCGGAGCACTGCTTGTATTGCTTTTGTATCTTTTCGTGTTTTCCGATCCTGTTTTCGGCAGTATCAGCAATACAGGGAAAGCGGTTATAATACTGATTGCGGTTATTTCCCTGCTGAACAGTTTCATTTCCATACGGGATATTTATCATTTAGTCAGAGTAAACTTCCAGAACAATATGATAAGAGAAGCATTAAACTCAGTTGAAAACCTGAATAACCTGCTTAGGTCGCAGAGACATGATTTTCTGAATCACCTTCAGGTTGTTTATGGCTTAATTGAAATGGACGAGTATGATGAAGCCCGGAATTATATTAACAAAGTCTATAATGACATCCAGTCTGTAAGCCGTGTTCTGAAAACTTCCATTCCCGCCGTAAATGCCCTTTTACAGGCCAAACTGATGACTGCAGATAAAAACAATATAAATGCAGAAATCAACGTGTTAACCCGTCTTGAGAACATGCCGGTTCCGTCCTGGGAATTATGCAGAGTCCTGGGGAACCTCATCGATAATGCAGTTTCTTCTCTTTGCGAAAAACCGGACAACAGATGCCTGCAGATAGAATTCAGGGAAGACGTGAAAATGTTTTTCATAACAGTTAAAGATAACGGAAATGGCATAGCCGAAGAAATAAAGGACAGGATTTTCGAACCCGGTTTTACAACAAAAGTCGATGGCGAAGGAATGGGACTGGCAATTGTAAAAAGAATTCTGTCCAAATACAACGGAACCATAGAAACCAAAACTGACAACTGCTGGACGGCTTTCACGATTTATATCCCCAAAAATCACGTAAGGTAAAGCTGTTCCTGCCTGCATATTTTTAACCAAATCTGACAATTGAGTCATGGTTTTGTACACTTCAGCAGGTTTCTGTTAAAACCTCCGGAGAAAAAAGTATAATAAATCTGTGAAGGTTCAATTGCAGAAGGGGGTGTCTGAATGGATCTTTTCAGTTTTCTGGACGGAATACAGTTATACCAGATAATTATTCTTCTGCTGGGCTTAATCCTTCTGATCATTGAAATGTTTACCCCGGGTTTCGGTGTTGCAGGCGGGCTCGGGCTGGTACTGCTCGTTGCGGGAATAATTCTTACGGCATCAACACCGCTTGAAGCCCTGGTAATGATTGTTATTCTGCTTGTTATACTTGGAGCAGCTCTTACCGTGGTTTTACATTCCGCAGCAAAAGGAAAACTGTCAAAAACCCTGGTCCTGAATGATTCTTTGAATAAAGAAGCCGGTTATATAGGAACTGAGGATCTTGAATACTTTATTGGTAAAGAAGGAACCACTCTGACAGTTCTAAGACCTGCAGGAACGGCCGAATTTGACGGAATAAGACTGGATGTTGTCAGTGAAGGCGATTACATCCCCAGGAACTCCAAGGTAAAGATCATCCAGGTTACCGGGCGCAGAATAGTCGTCAGAAAAATTTGAGTCTATGACATTATGATTTTATTTATTCATAGACTAAACAGTAAGGAGGGTTTAATATGAACGGCACAATCTTAGCTTTTTTCGGCATTATTATTGCTATTGTTGTGTTCCTTGCACTGTTTTTAAGTTTTGTCCCGGTTGGGTTATGGATTTCAGCCGCGGCAGCAGGAGTACGTGTTGGAATACTGACACTGGTCGGTATGAGACTAAGACGGGTAGTCCCGCAAAGAATAATTAATCCTCTTATAAAGGCACGAAAAGCGGGCCTTGATGTTTCAATAAATCAGCTGGAGGCCCATTATCTCGCAGGCGGAAATGTAGACAAGGTTGTCAATGCCCTTATAGCTGCCCAGCGAGCAAACATACCCCTGGGTTTTGAACGGGCGGCAGCCATTGATCTTGCGGGCAGGGACGTGCTTGAAGCCGTACAGATGAGTGTAAATCCTAAAGTAATAGAAACACCGAACATATCTTCAATTGCGAAGGATGGAATTGAATTAATAGCAAAAGCCAGGGTAACCGTCAGGGCAAATATTGATCGCCTGGTGGGCGGTGCAGGAGAACAGACAATAATTGCCCGTGTGGGCGAGGGGATTGTCACTACTGTCGGTTCGGCAGAATCCCATAAGGAAGTTCTTGAAAACCCTGACCTGATATCAAGAACCGTTCTTGAAAAAGGTCTTGATGCAGGTACGGCTTTTGAAATTCTTTCGATTGACATAGCCGATATTGATGTAGGTAGAAATATCGGTGCCCAGCTTCAGACCGATCAGGCTGAAGCCGATAAACGGATAGCACAGGCCAAGGCGGAAGAAAGAAGGGCAATGGCTGTAGCCAGGGAACAGGAAATGAAGGCCATGGTACAGGAAATGAGGGCAAAAGTAGTTGAAGCGGAAGCAGAAGTCCCGAAAGCTATGGCGGCTGCATTGCGGGAAGGAAAGCTTGGAGTTATGGACTATTACAACCTGCAGAACATAATTTCCGATACCCAGATGAGAAATGCAATATCGGCAATGAGCAAACAGGATAACATTGGTCAGCAGGATAAGAAATAGCCGTTTATAGTTTGAAATGGCAGGTGAATTATTATGGAAAGTTTTCTTACTCCATATTTTTTAAATCCGTCATTTATTCGGAAAACTACCGTGACAAAGCCCAAAGGAGGGATGAAGTCAGAAAATACCGCGGTTTTTGCGGGCAGCGACAATACACCCGGTACAGAATCTTCTTCGGTAAAGCCTGCTGTGAATCCCTCACTTAATATTCCTCCTTTGGATTCCCAGTCTTCTGAATATGAACATATCCTGTCATTTGACAGGGACAACCTGATCAGAGGCATAATTTTCGCCGAAATTTTGGGAAAACCTAAGGGAAAAAGAGGTCGGTGGTAATAATTGCTGAAAGTATTAATTGCCGATGACGAAGCCGGTATGAGACTTCTTCTCAGAAAAGTGGTTGAAAAAAACAACGGGTATAAAGTGGTTGGTGAGGCAGCGGACGGGAATTCCGCTGTTTCACTGGCAGAAAAACTGAACCCGGATGTTATATTTATGGACGTGGAAATGCCTGGAATGAACGGTATTGAATGTGCGAAAAAAATACAGGACATAAACCCCAGGGTAATAATTATATTTGCAACCGGCTATGAGGAATACATGCCCGAAGCTTTTGAGCTCTATGCTTTCGACTATATAACAAAACCTTTTAATATCCAGCGGATTAACCAGACATTAAACCGTATAACCTCCCTGTACGACAATCAGAAGGAAAATATTCAAATAAGCCCATTGTACCAGAACAAATCCGGGCTTGGGAAAATTATAATCAGGAACAGGGAAGGTTTTTCACTTATAGATGAAGAAGATATAATTTTAATCCAGCGGGAAAACAGGAGTACGGTAATATATACTTCCGACGGTCAGCGATATGTGACGTCGGAAGGATTAAGCGAACTTGAAGAGCGCCTTGATAAAAACCTGTTCATAAGAACTCATAAATCTTACATAATCAATATTTCAATGGTGTATAAAATATACCCCTACGGAAGGTGGACTTACGTGGCAAAACTTAGGAATACCGATTTGGATGCACTGATTACCCATGACAAGTTTGAGGAAATCCAGAAACGGTTTAAATAATCTATACTCTACATCATGCCAGGAATTATCCGGTACATCAGAAAAACTTATATGACGAAACCTGTTTGCTTATTCCCCTGCACAACTCCTTCATGGATTTCCTGCCAAAAAATCATACATTTCATTTATTCGGCATACTCAGCATACCTCAATACACATCCATTTCAAAACAACAATATGGTTCCTTGATCTGAGGGAAAATATCGGATACAATTTATTCAATACAGGTTTATCAGCGGAATTAAATACGGGAGGAGCACTGTCCCATGAGATTTCTGGACAAACTCGAAAGAAAATTCGGCAGGTATGCTGTAAAAAACCTGATGACATATATAGTAATCGGAAACCTGGCGGTTTTTATCCTGGAATATCTGATGCCGTCACTGAATATATCATACAAGCTTGCGCTTATCCCCTATTATATATCAAAAGGCCAGTTATGGAGGCTTGTTACTTATATTTTTATTCCTCCTCAATCCAGTATAATTTTCATATTTTTCGCCCTGTATTTTTACTATATTATCGGAAATACTCTTGAAAGCCTGTGGGGAAGCTTCAGGCTCAATGTATATTACCTTGTGGGCATGATAGGGACGACCATTGCGGGTTATTTAACAGGATATTCGGATTCCACTCACCTGAACTTGTCCTTGTTTCTGGCTTTTGCATATTTGTTCCCGGACCATGAAATCCTGCTGTTTTTCATACTGCCGGTAAAAATAAAATATATCGCATGGCTGAACTGGGCGTTTATAGCCTTCAGGGTAATTTTCGGCTCCCTGGGCCAGAAGATAGTTGCAATAGTTTCGGTGCTTAATTTTCTGCTGTTTTTTGGCCAGGATATCATCAGGACAATCAAAAACAAAAGAGCCGTTTACAGAAACAGAAAGAATTTTTACAGACAGCTGGAGGAAGGGAGAAGGGCTAACAGAGCAAATACCAAAAAATAAAAAAGGCAGCGCTGGATTATATTGTTATTGCACTGAATAATTGCTATAATTTTGCCGGTGGGGTATATGTATGAAAATATCCTGAATAATATAAACATTGATATACACTATTACAATCACAGGATTTGCACGCCCGACTGGGTAATAATTCCCCGCATAACTCCTTTCATAAACTTTACCTACGTTGTATCAGGCCAGGCAGAGTTCATAGTAAATGACGTCAGGTATACAGTAAAAGGCGGCGACCTGATCTGCGTGCAAAAAGGTAGCAGGGAGTCTGCAAGCGTTAATCCCCACGATCTGATGGATTGTTATTCCGTAAACTTATTTGCCACTGATGTATCCGGCAATGATGTTGCCTTACCTTTCCGGACGGTTACCCATATAGGCATACACGAGGAACTTATCGCCCTTTTTCAGAACCTTACTGCTGTATGGCTGTTACATGAACCCTGTTACAGGTTAAAAGCGAGGGCTATTTTTATGCTGATCCTGGCAAAATGCTATCAGCTGGTATTTCACAGTGATTTCAAACTTAACGGCAGCAGCAGTCAAAAACGCATAGAAATGGTCCTGCAGTATATTTTGTCCCATTACAATGAGCCTATTTCCATAAAGGAAATGGCGAAAATGACAAAGCTCAGTCCATTGTATTTCGGCAATTGGTTCAAGCAGAAAACCGGGAAAACGTTCCGTGAATATCTGAACATGATCAGGGTAAACCAGGCGGAAAACCTGCTGAACAGCGGTATGTACACTGTAAGTGAAGCAGCAGCTCACTGCGGATTTTCCGATGTTTTCTATTTCAGCAAGGTATTCAAGAAATACCGCGGTATAGCGCCGTCTGAAATTCTGAAGAAAAAACTATATTAGGCTAAAGTACAGCAGCAAGGCGAAACAGCCAGAACAGCTTTGGTCTGTTAAACCGGGGGATTTTACACATAATTTCTGACTTGAACGTTAAAAAAGGAACTTGTATAAACAAGTTCCCTGCATTGATAATAGATTATATGTGTATTCAGTTTACTCTTTTATATTACCAAAAATTCTCTTTTCTATCCCATAAATCTCCTGTAAGGCCGTCCAGTATGGCTGCGACCGCCCATGGCATCAAGCAGAACCATGTGGTTGCAAGTGAACCGTCTTTATAGGTTTCATAAACCAGTCCTTCAGAATAGCAGAACCGTTCAGACATCCACCCTTTTTTCCCGAAATCGAATTCACCGTCATACGTATTATGATTCTGACAACTCCAAAGAATTGTATCGACCAGTCTGTCCATGACATATTTGTCGTTGCAGTGATCGATATAATACAGCAGTTCGTCAATAATATTACTGGACATGGGATGTATATGAGGGTTGGAAACCGAGGTGACACTGCCACCGCAGCTTGACCAGCCCACTTTTGACAGCGGAGGAAGTTTAATGGGAGAATTATAACAGAATTTAAATGAAAATTCGTAATTAATGGCATCCTTCATATGTTTAAGATACAGTTCGTCCTTAGTTATTGCATGAATATAGCGAAGCGCCTTTATATATGCCAGAATCCCTTCAGAGTCCACTGCTTTGCAGGTATCAAGAGGTGCACCGTAGCACTCCATATGGCGGACATAAGCTTCGTAATAATGCTTTTCACTGCGCTTCATACCTTCCAAATAGGAATAATCACCTGTAAGCCAACTGTAATAAGCAACAGCAGCCAGGCACCATACACTACCAAAAGAATCGTATTCAATTCCTGCACCGGTTTTTTCAGAGAATATGTATGGATATTCATAATCTGTATTCTTTGTTATCTCAACCTTATCAAGAATGTTTTTCACAAAAACAAGCCATTCATCATGAACACAGTCCATAAGCCTTTTCTCATAATCATATGCTTTAAGGATATAGTACAGCGCCTGTCCACAAATATATGAACTGTGTCCTGGTACGGGAAGTACATCAAACCACCATCCGACATTGCTCCACTTTCCGTCATTGCAGGCATCATACGGCAACCCTGATTCCGGGTTGATACAGTTAGCAATAATATTTGAGATGCATGACAAAGCCTGTTTCCGTATAGAATTATCTTTAATCCGGATTGCGGCCATCAGCATCGGAACGGCTACCGATAATCCGTTTGTCCAGCTTAATGACAGTATTTTATTCAGCCGGTATCCTCCGGTATCCCCGTTTTCAAATACCTGTCCTGCATAGCTCAATTCTTCTTCAATCCACGCATCCTTGCTTACCGCATTTGCCAAATCCCGTACAGTGGATGGTATGTCACTGGTTTTTCTGGGAAGCTGATGATAACAGTAATAAACCTTCTCAATGGCTTTATTTACATCAAGCTCTGACCCGGCATCATAATCAAATATCTGCATAAAAACTTCCACAGTTTCCCCCTGCTGCAGTTCAAAGCA
>Ga0134103_1003543_pt1 | contig 10367 bp, 9 predicted proteins | sample 14_taG_2_FD_94445 | JGI IMG/M metagenome (GOLD analysis project Ga0134103, IMG submission 94445) | Switchgrass degrading microbial communities from high solid loading bioreactors in New Hampshire, USA - 14_58_20_212_A1 metaG | ecosystem: Engineered > Bioreactor > Semi-continuous > Anaerobic >...
TAATAATATTTGATAGCCGAATAAAATTATTCATACTCTTTGCAGAGGAGTGCACGTATATATCCACGGTCTTTGGTAGTGGAATCAATATAAAAGCCTCTTCCGTAATAAAATCTTACTAGTGAAAAAACTTTAGAAGCAGTATGCAGATACAGCTTTTTTACTCCAAGTTCCTTCATGGCCATATCTATTACGTTCATAATGGCTTTTCCAACACCATGGTTTTGGTAATGAAGCCTTACCCCAAATCTGCTTAAGTAGGCGGTATGGTCATCACGAATTTCCACTCTTGCGCTTCCGACAGGAATTCCATCAATGTAAGCGACAAATACTTCTTTTGTTTCAATATCTCTTTTGACGTCCTCATAGGTTTCCTGCAGTGCTTCAATTTTATCGGTTAATCCTGCCAATTCAACATATTTCTCAAAGGCTTCCTTTGTAATCTGGCGTATTTCTTCTATATCATCCATAGTCGCCTTTCTGACTTCAAAAGACCAACTTGCCATATATAAACCTCCTTATTCGTTTCCCATGAGCATAGCCATAACGGCTTTTTGGGCATGGAGTCGGTTTTCAGCCTCATCAAATATAACGGATTGGGGGCCGTCAATTACATCTTCGGTAACTTCAAATCCTCTGTATGCAGGCAGACAATGGAGAAATATTGCATCCGGATTTGCTTTGGAGAATAATTCTTTATTGACCTGATAAGGTCCGAAAATTCTAAGCCTTTCTTGCTTTTCTGCTTCCTGTCCCATACTGACCCATGTATCGGTATATACTACGTCGGCGTTGACGATTGCCTCAAAAGGATCATTGGTTATAACAACTCTGGAACCGGTAAGCTTTGCATCTGCTTTCGCATTTTCAATAATTTGCTCATTGCATTCATAGCCTTTTGGTGAAGCTACAGATATATCCATACCAACCTTGGTACAGCCGTAAAGAAGCGAATGGGCAATATTATTACCGTCGCCGATATATGCCAGCTTTAAGCCTTCCAAAGTGGATTTGTGTTCATAAATGGTCAGAAGGTCCGCAAGAATCTGGCATGGATGCAGGAGATCGGTTAAACCGTTAATAACGGGAATGCTTCCGTACCTGGCCAGATCTTCTACGTCACTTTGCTTGAAGGTTCTTATCATAATGCCGTCTACATACCTTGACAGCACATTGGCAGTATCATAAATGGTTTCCCCTCTGCCTAATTGAATGTCGTTAGAGCTGAGGAACAAAGCATACCCTCCTAATTGGTACATTCCTACTTCAAAGGATACCCTGGTTCTTGTAGATGATTTGGTGAAAATCATGCCAAGTGTTTTGCCTTTTAATATTGGATGGGGAATGCCGTTTTTTTGCTCGGTTTTTAATTTTTCGGCAAGCTTTAAAATATTATGAATTTCTTCGGTGGTTAAATCGTGAAGGCTTATTAAGTGTTTCATAGAAGACTCCTTTCAAAAATATTGTATTTGTTGAATTTATGGATGAACGCAGGCAATGTCGTTAATGAAGTTTACCACTATTTGTGGTTTTATGGGCGTACAGAGTCATCTGCCCTTAACTGGAATACAGTTTTATTATAGGTTGTTCTACACGTGTGAATATTCATCCAGTGAATATATAGGAATGTCATAATTGTTTTTTATTATATCAAGAGTGCTTAAAATGGCCCTTATGGTGTCTAATGACGTTATGCATGGTATGTTGTATTCCATGGATGTACGTCTCAGGGAGAATCCGTTTCTGGTACTTATTTTGCCTTTGGTCGGTGTATTGATTACAAAGTCTATTTTATTCTCCTTCAAACTTTGCTGTACTTCGGACATGGGCAGAAGCTGTACTTCAACGCCGTTATGACGAAGGAATTCATAAGTATTGTCCGTGGCATACAATTTATATCCCAGTTCAACTAATTTTTCAGCCACTTCCAGGTTTTCTTCCAGGTTCCTTTTGGCAATTGACATTAATACATTGCCGCTGGGGGGAATCTGTATTCCGGAAGCTATCAAAGCCTTGTATAAAGCTTTTTTGAAATCTTTATCCACGCCCATTACTTCTCCTGTTGATTTCATTTCAGGACCGAGGAACGTGTCCACAGTAGTAAGTTTTGAGAAGGAAAATACAGGTGCTTTTACAGCGATGAATTCTGTTTCTTTTGCTAGCCCCGTACCATATCCCAGCTCCAATAAGGATTGTCCCATGATTATTTTTGTAGCCAATGCAATCATAGGAATACCTGTTACCTTGCTGAGTATCGGCACGGTTCTGCTGGCACGTGGATTTACCTCTATTACATATACTTTATTGTTTTGGTCAAGGACAAACTGAATATTGAAAAGGCCTTTTACTTTTAATGCTCGTGCCAGCTTGATTGTATAATCCACAATGGTAGACTTGGTCTTTTCATCCAAGGTCTGTGGAGGGTATACCGCAATACTGTCTCCGGAGTGTACACCGGCACGCTCTATATGCTCCATAATTCCTGGAATAAGTACATTTTCACCGTCCGAAATACCGTCAACTTCCACTTCCTTGCCTGTAATGTATTTATCAATGAGGATAGGATGTTCGTCCGATACATCAACAGCAAGCTGCATATATTCTTTAAGCTCTTTATCGTTGTACACAATTTCCATAGCACGACCGCCAAGTACATAGGATGGTCTGACCAAAACAGGATAGCCTATCCGGTTGGCAATTTCCAACGCCTGAACAATGGAAAAACCGGTGCTTCCGGGAGGAATTGGTATGTCAAGCTTTTCAAGAAGCTTTAGAAATTTATCCCTGTCTTCAGCGATGTCGATATCATCAACAGAAGTACCAAGGATGTTGACTCCTGCTTCCTGAAGAGGTTTTGCAAGATTAATGGCAGTTTGGCCGCCGAATTGAACAATAACACCTTCCGGCTTCTCTTTGGCAACGATATCCAGAATACATTCCTTTGTCAGAGGTTCGAAATAGAGCTTATCGGATGTATCAAAATCCGTACTGACGGTTTCAGGATTATTATTTACGATAATTGATTCAATGTTCAGTTCGCGCAAGGTTTTAACCGAATGCACACTGCAGTAGTCAAATTCTATACCCTGGCCGATTCTTATGGGACCGGAACCTATTACAAGTACTTTTCTTCTATTTGACCGTATGGAATCATCTTTTCTTTCATAAGTAGAATAGTAGTAAGGAGTAACTGCTTCAAATTCTGCTGCGCAGGTATCAACCATTTTGTAAACAGGATGGATATCAAACTGATTTCTTTTTTCCATTACTTTGTCAACCGATGTTCCAAGAAGGTTGGCAATGTAGGAATCACTAAAGCCTGTCATTTTGGCAGAGCGAAGCTGGTCATAGGTGAGAGAATCGATATTGGTATCCATTAATTCATCAGCCAGCAAGACAATTTTCTCCAGCTTTTTAATAAAGAAGTAATCTATTTTTGTTATGTCAACAATCTTTTCTACGCTGACTCCTTTTTGAAGAGCCTTGCATATAGCAAATATTCGTTCATCCGTAGGTGTTTTAATATATTCCAAAAGCTGTTCGACGGAACAGTTATTGAAAAGCTTAAGTCCTAATTGGTAGTTAAGTTTGATATCCAGAGAGTCAATTGCCTTTAGTAAGGATTCCTCAAATGTTCTTCCAATTGCCATAACCTCGCCGGTTGCCTTCATTTGTGTTCCTAATGAACGGTTTGCCGTACCGAATTTATCGAACGGCCATCTTGGAACTTTGGTAACAACATAGTCAATCGTCGGTTCAAAGCACGCATAGGTATTTTGTGTAACAGAATTCTTTATTTCATCAAGGTTTAATCCTATGGCAATTTTGGCTGTCACTCTTGCTATTGGGTAGCCTGTTGCTTTTGAGGCTAAAGCACTGGAACGGCTGACCCTTGGATTCACTTCAATAACCACATAATCAAAGCTGTTGGGGTTTAACGCAAATTGTATATTACAACCGCCGTTTATTTTTAAGGCGCGAATAATTCTAATGGATGCAGACCTTAACATTTGGTATTCTACATTTGAGAGCGTTTGGCTGGGAGCTACTACAATACTGTCGCCGGTGTGAACTCCGACCGGATCCACATTTTCCATATTGCAGACGACGATGCAGTTGTCCGCATTGTCTCTCATGACTTCATACTCAATTTCCTTCCAGCCTGCTACACTTTGCTCTACGAGTATCTGGTGAATTAGGCTTAACTTCAGGCCACGTCCGGCAATATATTTGAATTCCTCCATATCATTTGCAATGCCGCCGCCGCTGCCTCCCAAAGTATATGCAGGACGTATAATGATTGGAAAGCCGACTTCCTCAGCAAATGCAACCGCATCCTCCAGTGTGGTTACAATTTTGCTGTGAGGAATTTTTCGCCGATTTCCAGCATTGTTTTTTTGAAAAGATCTCTGTCTTCGGCCTTTTTGATGGACTCCAGAGAAGTACCCAAAAGCTGTATTCCAAGCTCATCCAGTATGCCGTCTTTAGATAATTCTACCGCCATATTCAAGCCGGTTTGTCCTCCGAGAGAGGGAAGAATGCCGTCAGGCCTTTCTTTATATATGACTTTCTTAACAAAATCAAGAGTGATAGGCTCAATATATACCTTGTCTGCAACTTCCTTATCGGTCATAATAGTAGCAGGATTGCTGTTAATGAGTATGACTTCCACACCTTCTTCTTTTAGTGCCTTGCATGCTTGAGTACCTGAATAATCAAATTCGGCTGCCTGACCTATTACGATCGGACCGGAACCAATTACCATTACCTTTTTTATATTAGGATTCTTTGGCATATTATTTTACCTCCATCATTGTGATAAATTCGTCAAATATATAATTGGAATCATCAGGACCGGGTGCTGCTTCAGGGTGGTACTGCAGACTCAGGACAGGGAGGGTTTTATGCCTGAAGCCTTCTACGGTATTGTCATTCACATTATAATGTGTAATCACAACATCTTCATTAATGAAATATTTCAATGCATAATTATGATTTTGAGATGTAATGTATACTCTGTTGGTTAACAGATCCTTCACAGGATGATTTCCTCCGTGATGCCCGAATTTAAGCTTGTAGGTATCTCCGCCTAAGGCAAGACCCAATAGCTGATGCCCCAGGCAAATGCCAAGTATCGGCTTTTTTCCTATAAGTTTTTTTATATTATCAATGACTTCATGAGGCAAATCCTTAGGATCCCCAGGTCCATTGGACAACAGGATGCCGTCGGGATTATTTTTAAGGATATCCTCAGGAGATGTATTGTATGGATATACATATATATCACAATTTCTTTCGCCAAACGACCTTAAAATATTCCGTTTGATACCGAAATCAATAATTGCAACTTTTTTTCCGTTGCAGTGCAAGTTGTATATTTTTTTCGTGCTGACTTCACCTACAAGATTTCTTTTTATTTTCGATTTTTCTTTAATGCGGTTAACTAGTATTTTCGTGTCAAAGCATTCTGTGGAAATAACTCCGTACATGCATCCGTAATCCCTGATATGCTGGGTCAAAGCTCTGGTATCAATGTTTTTTATGCCGATGATATTATTTCTTTTCATGTAATCGTCAGGAAGTATGGAACAGCGCCAATTGTTAGGAGTATCACAAAGCTCTTTTACAATAAAGCCCATGGCATGCGGCATATAGGATTCGCTGTCGATTTCATTAAAACCATAATTTCCAATCAGTGGATAGGTCATGGCTATAAGCTGACCATTATATGAAGGGTCGGTAAGAATTTCCTGATATCCCACCATACATGTATTAAAAACAACCTCTCCGAATATTTCACCGGTTGCACCAAAGGAATCTCCTAAGAAAAATGATCCATCTTCCAAAACCAATATTGCTTGCATATTAATCCTCCTTCAATATTTCATCTAAAACCTTGATAAGCATATCAACGTCTTGTTCTGTTATAATTAACGGCGGAAGGAAACGAAGAACCTTTGTGCCTACACAGCCTACAAGAAAACTCTTTTCGAACAGCTTATGGCCGATTTCCTTTGCAATCTCCTCGGTGAATTCCATGCCTAACATAAGTCCTTTGCCGCGAATTTCCTTAATAATGTGATGTCTTTTTTTCAACTCTTCCAGCTTTGATTTGAAATAATTGCCCGTCTTATTGGCATTCTCAATCAGACCATCCTTTATAAGAGTATCAATAACGGTTAATGCAGCAGTGCAGGCTAAGGGATTCCCTCCGAAAGTTGTTCCGTGGTCACCCGGGGAGAAGGAGGAAGCTACCTTATCCTTTGCGCAGACGGCTCCAATTGGTATGCCGCCTCCGAGAGCCTTGGCCAAAGTAAATATATCAGGCTCAATATCAAAATGCATATAGGCGAATAATTTTCCCGTTCTGCCCATACCGGTTTGAACTTCGTCAAATATCAGTAAAATATCATTTTCGTCACATAATTTCCGGACTTTTTTTGCATATTCATAATCTACAAGATTTACGCCGCTTTCACCCTGAATGGGTTCCATCATGATGGCGCAGGTAGAAGGTGTAACAGCTTCAATAAGCGCTTCAAAGTCGTTTGTTACAACATGTTTAAAACCAGGAGTCAGAGGCTGATATGGCTTCTGAAATTTTTCCTGGCCGGTTGCAGCAACGGTAGTCAGCGTTCTTCCGTGAAAGGAGTTTTTGAGGGTTATAATTTCATATTTATTATCCAGGCCTTTCTTTTTATAGTGAATTTTTGCAAGTTTGATTGCTCCTTCATTTGCTTCTGCTCCGCTGTTGCAAAAGAAAACCTTATCGGCACATGAAAGCTCTGTCAATGCTTTTGCAAGTTTTGCCTGTGACTCTATATAATAAAGGTTAGATGTATGAATAAATTTGTCTAACTGTGACTTCAGCGCTTCCACAAGCTTAGGATGGCAGTGTCCTAAAGCATTAACGGCAATTCCGCCTAAAAAGTCATAGTATATTTTATCATTTAAATCCCAAAGCTTAATGCCTTTGCCGTATTTAAAGCATACGGGATTTCTGTCACCATATACATTCATATAATACTTTTTATCCATATCAATAATTTCTTGTAAAGTCATTGTAAACACCTCTCAAATTCATTTTTTATTAACGAACAGGAAAGTTTATCATTATTCATTTTTTAAGTAGAACTTTCCGTCAATGTGCTTCAAATGAAAAGGGTTAAGCGAAGCGAAGCATGAATTCATCAAAATGATTTTTTATAATTATACATTAATATGTATAAAAATGCAATATAAATATGTATATAAAATTCAAAATTCTGATAAAATATTTTTATTCGCTGTACCTATAACAGGCAAGAAGATATAGAATTTTAAAGAAATATTTAAATCGGACATGATATTTTAAGTTAATAAGGAATAATTTAAATCATTTGATTTATAATAATAGTTAAATTATTTGAAAAAAAAGCCAAAATGTATATAATAAAATTAAGGTCAAAGAAAGTCAAAGTCAGGAGGCGGTGAATTGGCAAGTATCAGTGATCTTATTGAAAATTTTCTTAAGCAAATGATTCATGAGACCAACGGTGTCATAGAAATACAAAGAAATGAACTGGCAAACTATTTTAAATGCGTTCCTTCTCAGATTAATTATGTAATTGACACCAGATTTACCGCAGAAAGAGGTTATATTGTGGAGAGCCGCAGAGGAGGCGGCGGATATATTAAAATAAAGAAGGTTAATATTAATAAAAGCAATTATCTGATGCATATTCTTAATAGTATAGGTGATTCCATTACTCAGCAAACGGCAGAAGCATTTATTAAGAATTTTTATGACTATGATGCAATTAATGAGAGAGAAGCGAAAATCATGATGGTTGCGGTAAGCGATAAAGTTCTTTCGGTACCGCAGCCGGAGAGGGATCGCATAAGAGCTTCCATATTAAAAAATATGATTGTCAATTTGATTTAGAAGTTTTTGGTTATTTGTGCAGGGTGCGGCAATCTGCCGCACCGAAATTTTCAAGTCTATATGAATCAAATACCTATTACAGGAGGACGGGTTAGTATGCTGTGTCAGCAATGTCAACAAAGGCCTGCAACTGTACATTTAACGCAGGTTATAAACAATGAAAAGCGTGAAATTCATTTATGTGATCAGTGTGCAAATCAGCAGCAAATGATGAGCCTTATCTCACCGTTTAGCATTAATGATTTTTTAACGGCTTTTCTGGGCAATAATTTTATGTATCCGGTCAATCAGCAGGGAACGGCACATATACAGGAAATGCCGGCTTGCAAGCAATGTGGAATGACCTATGAGCAGTTTGCCAAGAGCGGAAAGCTTGGATGCAATAATTGCTATACCGTTTTCGGCGAGATGTTGAATCCGGTTTTCAGGAAAATTCACGGAAATGTTTCTCATAATGGGAAGGTTCCCAATCGGGCAGGAGGAGAGTTTAAGGTACGCAGAGAACTGGAGCAGTTAAAAAGCAGTTTGGCAAGAGCAATACAGTCCGAAGAATATGAAAAGGCTGCAGAAATCCGGGACAGAATCCGGGAGTTTGAAAGAAACATGAAAGGGGAAGGTTAAATGGCTGCTTGGTATATTGATTTAGGACCTGAATCGGATGTTGTCATAAGCACACGGATCAGATTGGCAAGGAATATTAAGCAATATCCTTTTCCTGTAAGAATGAAAAGAGATATTGGGTCTAAAGTGATTGAACAATGCAAAGATGCGATACTGAATAGCAATAGCATTATATCCAGCCAGTTTGAATATATTCCTATGAGTAGTCTAAGCAGTATTGATAAGCAGGCCCTGGTTGAAAAGCATCTTATTAGCCCTTTAATGCTTCAGGATGTACATTCCAGAGGAGTATTTATAAACAATGATGAAAGCATTAGCATTATGATCAATGAAGAAGACCATATTCGGATACAATGCATATTTTCCGGATTGCAAACCGATAAGGCGTGGGACCTGGCTGACAAAATCGATGATATTATTGAGGAAAGAATTGAATATGCATATAATCCGGAGTATGGATATCTGACCACCTGTCCTACCAATGTAGGTACCGGAATGAGAGCGTCGGTCATGATGCATTTGCCCGCATTAGCAATTACCGGACAATTAAACAGCCTGATTAATGCGGTGAACAAGCTTGGAATGGCAGTGAGAGGGTTGTATGGTGAAGGAACGGAAGCGGCCGGAAATATTTTTCAGATATCCAATCAGGTTACTCTTGGATTATCTGAAGAGGAAACACTTGAGAATCTACTGGGGATTGTTAGACAAATTATTAGTCAAGAAAGAAATTCCAGAAAGAGTCTTATGGAGCAGAGAAGAATAAAATTGGAAGACAGGCTGCTCAGGTCCTTCGGAGTATTTGTGAATGCAAGGGTTATGACTTCGGATGAGTTTATGAAGCTTTTATCAGATGTAAGGTTAGGTGTTATTTTAGGAATAATACAAAATGTTAAGCTTGAGGATCTTAACACGTTGATGGTCGAAATCCAACCTGCCAATATAATGAAGCTATACGGTGAAAACTTATCGCCGGATGAAAGAGATATAAGAAGAACGGAAATCATTAAAGAGAGATTAAAAATGAAAGGATGAAAAGTATGGCAATTTTTGAAAATAGATTTACAGAGCGTGCTGAAAACGCTTTGCGATATGCACATGAAAGTGCAATGAACCTGGGGCATAATTATGTCGGCACGGAACATATTCTTTTGGGATTGTTGAGGGAAGGCGGGGGAGTTGCTTACAGAGTGCTGCAAAATCAGGGAGTAACCGAAGATAAAGTTGTTGCAAAGATTGATGAGCTTATTGGCATATCCATCAACACAGGTGAACAGCCGGCAGGCCTTACTCCAAGAACAAAGAGAGTTCTGGAGCTTAGTTTCGCGGAAGCAAGAAGAATGGGTCACAACTATATTGGTACGGAACACATTTTATTGGGAATTTTGCGTGAAGGAGAAAGCGTTGCTGTCAGAATCATGACGGACCTTGGAGTCGATATACAAAAACTGTATGTAGAAATTGTAAGGATGCTTAATGAAGAATCTCCGGGGGTTGCAGGCGCACAGCGTCCGTCAGCAAGTTATGCCAGTACTCCTACATTAAATCAATTCGGAAGAGATTTAACCGAGATGGCCAAGGAAGGCAAGTTCGATCCTGTTATTGGCAGAGACAAAGAGATTGAAAGAGTTGTACAGATTTTGAGCAGGAGAACCAAGAACAATCCTTGCCTGATTGGTGAACCTGGTGTGGGAAAAACGGCTATTGCCGAAGGCCTGGCACAGAAAATAGTTGAAGGAAACGTTCCTGAAATATTGAAGGATAAGAGAGTTGTTACCCTGGATTTGTCATCCATGGTTGCCGGAGCAAAATACAGAGGAGA
>Ga0134103_1003546_pt1 | contig 10358 bp, 8 predicted proteins | sample 14_taG_2_FD_94445 | JGI IMG/M metagenome (GOLD analysis project Ga0134103, IMG submission 94445) | Switchgrass degrading microbial communities from high solid loading bioreactors in New Hampshire, USA - 14_58_20_212_A1 metaG | ecosystem: Engineered > Bioreactor > Semi-continuous > Anaerobic >...
TTCTTTTGAGCAGTTCAAGGCCGAGCTTATTGAATATCTTGATTACTACAACAACCGCCGCAGCAAGGCAAAGCTGAAGGGCCTGCCGCCTGCTCTTCACAGGCAACAAGCCCTCTCGGTCGCTTGATTCTTCTCTTTTTTATTTTGTCTAACTTTATAGAGACATGGCAGAGCAGGGATGGGTGAAAATTCACCGCAAAATAAAAACCGGATGGATATGGAACAGCCCGGAGCCTTATGATTTTCGTTCTGCCTGGATCGACCTGATACTAAGCGCAAATCACGAGGAAAACAGCGTTTATTTATATGGGCAGTTAATCAAGATAGGACGGGGCTCCTTAATCACAAGCCAGGCTGAATTGGTGCTGCGCTGGAAGTGGGATAGGAAGAAAGTTAGGCGTTTCTTAGATTTACTCAAACAGGACGGAATGGTGTCCGTTACAAGCACAACCAGATGGACAACTATAACTATTGAAAACTATTGCAAGTATCAGGATTGCGGGTCTACTCTTACCCCTAGTCCTACCCCAAGTGATGGACAAGTCCTACCCAAGTCTTCCCCACAAACAAGAATGAAAAGAATATAAAGAATGAAAAGAAAAAAATAAATTATAAATGCTCACTGGTCAACTCATTTGATACCTTTTGGGCTGCTTATCCTCGCAAAGTTGCTAAAGCCAACGCACATAAAGCATGGGAAAAGCTTAAGCCTGATAGTGAGCTCCAGTACCAATAGCATCTCACATACCTAGGTCTTTCCAAGCGGCACGAATATCGTGTTTTCATCCATGCAACATACGGTTAGGTAAACATCTGACGAAGCCGAAATACACTCCCTGACATAATTTATTAAAAAAATTTGCGCAAGCTCCCATTCATATAGCGAGAACCTGGCTGAAACACAGGTGCCAATTATTTATTTCAAGAGGTGGTTATATAGCTAATGTGATAATTAGATGGTAACCAATATCTGTAATTGAAGGAAAATACGTCGGATATTGTTGAAAAAATTCAAATACAGTACTATAATATAACAAAGAAATACCATAATTGGGAAATGGAGGATAGTATGGCTTTTATTGCACGAATCCGTCAGTGCGACGGTGTCGTCCAGGAAATTGAAGAACATTGTCGCAACTGCGCCCGGTATGCGGCAGATAATCTGCCAGGACTGCGCAATGCGGCCTATCTGGCGGGCCTCCTTCACGATATGGGAAAGTGCGCGGCGGGTTTTCAGGATTATATCATTCGGGCTGCCAGGGGTGAGCGGGTCATTCGCGGCAGCGTCAACCATACATTCGCCTCCGTTCGTTTTGTTCTGGAGCGGTGGCACAAATCGGATGTACCCAATTCCAGAAATATGGCAAGCGAGATCATTGCCGTGTCCGCAGGGGCTCATCACGGGTTGTTTGATTGCATTGACCCCGACGGCAGGGATAGACTTCTCCACCGATTGACTGCCGAGGGCATCGGCTACCATGAGGCGAGAAGTATTTTTTTAATGCACTGTGCCGATCTCGACGAGTTGGACCGACTGTTCAACGCAGCGGAAAAAGAAATCATGGCTATGGTGGCGCATATGAAACCCTATCTAAAAAGTGAAAGGGAGCTGCGGTTTTGCCTGGCCCTGTTGTCCCGCATGCTCCTGTCCGCGGTGATTGACGCCGATCGGCGGGACACCGCGGAATTCATGTACGGCATCACGATTCAAACACCGCAGCTGACCCCCGACCAGTGGGAGAATCGCTTAACCGATCTGGAAGTGAAGCTTGCGCAAATGCCCTCGGAAACACTTATCAATAAAGTACGTCGTGAGATTTCCAACCGGTGCCGGGAGACCAGCAAACGGGAGAAAGGCATCTATCGTCTGACAGTCCCAACGGGAGGCGGAAAGACCCTGTCAAGTCTTCGATATGCTCTCTCGGTAGCGGCCCAGAAGGGGAAAAAGCGCATATTCTTTGTTATCCCGCTCCTTAGCGTCCTGGAACAGAATGCAAAGGTGATACGGGAGGCAATCAATAACGATACCCTGGTTTTAGAGCATCATTCCAACATTATCCGAGAAAGCAAAAAAAGTGATGAGCCAAACGAATTGGACGAAAACGAACTGCTAACTGAGACTTGGGATGCCCCCATTGTGATTACAACACTGGTGCAGCTTCTTAACACATTATTCCTGGACAAGACCTCCTGCATCCGACGAATGCACGCTCTTGCGGACAGCGTGATTATCATCGACGAAGTGCAATCGGTCCCTCGCAAGATGCTTTCCCTCTTCAATATGGCTATGATTTTTCTGGCCTCCGCCTGTAATTCGGTGATTGTCCTCTCCTCCGCGACGCAACCATGCCTGGAATATGTGCCCCATGCCCTGCATTTTAAGGAGCCGGCGGATTTGGTGTCCATCGACCCGGCCTGGCAACAGGTGTTTCGTCGAACTGAGATTAAGGACAAGCGCAAGAAAGGCGGCTACACAATTGATGAGCTGAGCGATCTGGCTGCGGATTGCATGAATCAGGTAAGCAGTCTGCTCATCATATGCAATACCAAGGCCGAGGCGCGGTCCATCTATAACGCAGTATCCCAGCTGCCGAAGATAGAGACACACCACCTCTCCACCTCCATGTGCATGGCTCACCGAGTGGATACCTTGGCAAAGATCAACAACGCCTTAGAGAATAAACGCCGAATGATTTGCGTATCCACCCAGCTGGTGGAGGCGGGAGTGGACTTTTCTTTCGCTTGCGTGATCCGAGTCTCCGCCGGGCTAGACAGCATTGTGCAGGCCGCGGGGCGCTGCAATCGAAACGGAGAGTTCGGACGGCTTTGCCCGGTGTACATCGTCAATCTTCAAGCAGAGAATCTAAGCCACCTAAAAGAGATCCGGCAGTCCCAGCTGGCAGCGGAATCCGTCATGGCCGAATATGCTCTGGCCCCCGACCAGTTCCAGAATGATCTCGCCTCCGACGCTTCTATCCGGGCCTATTACCGTCGACTCTACACCGATTTGCCGAAAAATGCGCTGGATTATCCCATAAAAAGCCTGGGCACTGATCTGTTTACGCTCCTGTCGGACAACCACACCTTTGAATTTCACAGTGACAGCAAAGGAAAATACGTCATTACCCAGGCGTTTAAGACAGCGGGCAGCGAGTTTCGCGTGTTCGATGATGACACCATCGATGTATTGGTTCCCTATGGGCAGGGGGCGGCCATACTCACCGATTTGCAATCGAATGAGGCACGGTATGACCTAAACTACCGCAGAAAACTGCTGACAAAAGCCAAGCCGTTTTCCATCTCCTTGTATGAGTATGAGCTCAAGAGGCTGCAGGACATAGGCGGTCTCTATGGCTTGTTTGATGATTCCGTACTGGTGCTTCGCACCGAATATTATTCGGATACAATCGGCCTTGATATCACTGGAATCCTTAATGATTTTTGGGAGGGATAAGATGATACATCGAAATACGGTGGAATTCGAGGTCACAGGTGCCTATGCGCTGTTTTCCGACCCCATCATACGGGTGGGAGGCGAGAAGTGTACCCTCCAGATTCCCACTTATGAAGCCCTTAAGGGCATCATCTCCTCGGTATATTGGAAGCCTTCATTTATCTGGGTGATAGACGCCGTACGGATTATGAACCCAATCCAGACCGAAGTGAAGGGTATCCGCCCCATCAAGTATTATGGGGGCAATGAGCTGGCATACTACACCTATTTAAAGGACTGCCGCTATCAGGTTCGGGCCCATTTTATTTGGAACCCGAACCGCCCGGAACTTTCCGCGGATCACAATGAGCACAAACACCACAATATCGCCAAACGCATGATAGAGCGGGGTGGGCGCAGGGATATCTTCCTGGGCACCCGGGAATGTCAGGGATACGTCACTCCCTGTAAATTCATGGACGGCAAAGGCCACTATGATGATCTCCCCGAGCTGGCCTTTGGACTGACCTATCATGGCATCACCTACGCGGACGAAGCCTTCTCCGAGGAGACGAGGGGCAAGATGATTATTCGCTACTGGTATCCCGTGATGCGGAGGGGCATCATAGAATTTATTCCCCCGGAGGAATGCCCCATCAAAAGGCCGGTGCGGGATATGGAGATCAAGGCTTTTGGAATTTCGCAGGGGAATTTCCAGGGCGTGCAAGAGTTTGGAGAGGAGGTGATTTGATTGGGAATCCTGCAGGCGGCTTATCGAACCTATCAGGCCTATGAGCATCTGGTTGGCAAAACTGAGGAAGGTAAGGAGCCTCTGACCCCCATCTCCCATATCATACAAAACGCTCACATTGAGATTGTCATTAATACCGACGGCGAATTCCAGAAAGCCTATCCGGTTCCAAAAGACCAATCAAAAACCATTGTCCCGGTCACTATAAAATCAGCCAACCGGACCTCGAATGTGGCTGCCCATCCGCTCTGCGACCAGCTATGCTACATATCTCCCTATGACGAGAAAAAACATGCCTCCTATATCACTCAGCTCGCTCAGTGGGCAAATTCTGAATTCTCCCATCCGAAGGTTCGTGCGGTGCTGAAGTACATTCAAAAAGGCACCATTCTCACTGATTTGGCGGCGTCCGGGGTCATAACGCTGGATGAATCCGGCAATCTGGGGAGCGGAAAAATAGAAGGCACCGATTACGACAAATGTCTGGTGCGCTGGCAGGTCATCCCCGCTCCAAAAGAGATCTCTTCAGCCTGCTGGGAAGACGTCACTCTATTTCAAAACTATATTTCCTATTACGAGAGCCAGCTCGCTTCAAAAGAGCGTGACTACTGCTATGTAACCGGACAGTTGGATACGGTTTGCGACACGCACCCTAAGGGCGTGGTGGCTAAAGACAACAGCGCCAAACTTATTTCTGCAAATGACGATACGAACTTTACATACCGGGGACGTTTCACGGAACCGAAGCAGGCGTACAATATCGGCTACACCGCCTCACAAATGGCCCACCATGCCCTTCGGTGGATAACCTCCAAAGACGGCGTAATTATTGGCAGCAGAACCTTTATCTGCTGGAACCCTGAGGGTGCCCAGGTCCCTAAATTCGCATTTTTTGGGATGCCCAGCGAGGAGCCGGCGGATTATGTTGGGTATAAGCGGCAACTGTTAAAAACCCTCGGCGGTTATAGACAGGCGCTGAAACCAACAAGTGATGTGGTCATTGCGGCTTTTGACGCGGCCACAACCGGGCGCTTATCGCTCACCTATTATAACGAGTTAAAGGCCTCCGACTTTCTGGACAGAATCGAGGATTGGTATTCCACCCTCTGCTGGGATACCAATTTTGGCGTTCAATCCCCGTCCCTGCGTCGTATTGTGGAATGCGCCTTTGGCACCCAAAGGAACAAGTTCATAGAGGTGGACGAAAAAATCCTAAGTGAACGTTTTCAGCAGCTTTTACGCTGCATGGTGGACAAACAGTCCGTGTCCTATGATATCGTGCGGGCATTGGTCACAAGGGCGGGCATCCCCTTGGCCTATAATCCCACAAATCGGGAAACGCTTCTGACGACGACTTGTGCGGTCGTGCGAAAATACCGTAACGATAAACTTCAGAAGGAGGAATGGAAGTTGGCGCTCGACGCATCCAATCGCGACCGAAGCTACCTCTTTGGCAGATTGCTCGCCATAGCGGAGCAGGTGGAGCGCAGTACCTATGACCGTGAGGAGGGAAGGGAACCAAACGCAATCCACATGTGGTCGGTGTTTGCCCAGCGCCCCCTCTATGGCTGGCGCATTCTGGAAGAGAAGCTCATTCCCTACTATGCGAAACTGAGCCCTAGGCTGCGGGCCTACTTTAGGAATCTCACCAGCGAGATTGTTGAGATGCTCCCCGATGCCGGCGACCCGGAGCTTGGCAGGAAACTGGAGGATACATATCTGCTGGGCTACTATCACCAGCGCAGTGCCATGACCCGTAAAAAGCAAATAGAAGAAAAGGAGGAAGATGAAGATGAGTCTGCTGAAGAATAAGATTGATTTTGTGGCCCTTGTGACCGTGTCTATGGCAAACTGCAACGGCGACCCACTCAACGGGAACCGCCCCCGCACCGATTACAACGGCTATGGAGAAATCTCCGACGTATGCATCAAGCGCAAAATCCGCAACCGGATGCAGGATCTGGGACATGAAATCTTTGTAAAGTCCGACGACCGCTGCGATGACGGCTTTAAAAGTCTGAGTGAGCGCGCCAACAGTACGCTGAAAGGCATCAAGGATCCGGATGAATATGCCCGTCTGGCTTGCGAAAAGTGGCTGGACGTGCGAAGCTTTGGACAGGTGTTTGCATTCAAATCCAATGAGAAAAACGGCGTATCAGTGGGTGTAAGAGGCCCGGTGTCCATTCATCAGGCGGTGAGCGTCTGCCCGGTGGAGATTCATTCAATGCAGATCACAAAAAGCGTAAACAGCGAGCCGTCAGAGAAGCGCAGCTCGGATACCATGGGCATGAAGCATATGGTTCGCTTTGGCCTGTACAAAATTAAGGGCTCCATCAATGTGCAGTTAGCCCGGAAGACCGGCTTTACCGAGGAGGACGCGGCAACAATCAAGGAGTGCCTGCGCACCCTGTTTGAAAACGATGCCTCCTCCGCGCGCCCGGAGGGCTCCATGCAGGTTAGAAAGCTGTACTGGTGGGAGCACAACTGCCCGTCGGGACAGTACTCCTCCGCCCGGGTCCATTCCAGCGTATCCGTCGTGCCAAAGAACAGCACGGATCTGCCCTCAAGTTTTGAGGACTTCGAAATCACCCTGGAGGAACTGCCCGGTTTGCACTGCGAGATAATCGATGGAATATAAAGAGGAAGAGTTCCTTCAGCTGTCCGGCCTACAACACTTCATGTTTTGCCGCCGCCAATGGGCGTTGATACATATTGAAAACCAATGGGAAGATAATCTCCGCACGGTGGATGGCACTCTGATGCACAAAAACGCCCATGATGCAGGCTACCGGGAAAGCAGGAGGGATTTGATTGTCACCCGGGGAATGCGGGTATTCTCCCGTACCCTGGGTGTCTCGGGGCAGTGCGATGTGTTGGAATTCCATAGAGGGAATCATGGTATTACGTTGCCCGACCGTGAAGGATTGTGGCAGCCCTATCCCGTTGAGTACAAGCGTGGTGCTCCGAACAAACAGAGCGGTGATACCCTGCAGCTATGCGGACAAGCCATGTGTCTGGAGGAAATGCTCTGCTGTGAGATCCCAGAAGGGGCGCTGTTCTACGGAGAAAAACGGCAGCGCAGTGTTGTTGTTTTCACAGAAGAGCTTCGCAGTAGCGTCCGGGAAGCCCTAGTGGAGATGCACGAGTTGTATCGGCGTGGGCATACACCCAAGGTAAAGCCCACAAAATCCTGCAGCGCTTGCTCTCTCAAAGAGATATGCCTGCCTAAGCTCCTGAATAAACGCTCAGTGGCGGAGTATTTGTATCAAAGCATGGAGGATTCACCATGAAACACCTGCTGAACACTCTTTTTATCACCTCGGAGGACGTATACCTGTCATTGGATGGCGAAAATGTGGTGGTCAACCGGGATAAGCAGGTGGTAGCCCGATATCCTCTGCACAATCTTTCAAACATCATTTCGTTCTCCTATTCCGGGGCCTCCCCGGCGCTGATGGGGGCTTGTTGGGAGAGACAGATTGGATTTTCCTTCTGCACCCCTAGAGGGAAATTCCTGGCTCGTGTCACCGGATCGGGAAATGGCAATGTACTGCTGCGCCGCACACAGTACCGGGTAGCGGATGATCCGATGCTCAGCTGCGGCGTAGCACGCACAATGATTTTCGGGAAACTGTTCAACGCCCGATGGAGCATTGAACGCTCCTGCCGGGACCATGGACTGCGGTTAGACACACGGGTGCTAAAGGATGCGTCCAATAAGCTGAGGGAACTGCTGCCTACTGTATCGAAGGAGACATCGCTGGAGTCGTTGCGGGGACTGGAAGGAGTTGGGGCCAGTATCTATTTTGGCGTTTTGGATCACATGATCCTGAATAATAAAGAAACATTCTATTTCCGCACAAGAACCCGTCGTCCTCCTCTTGATCCCATGAACGCCATGCTTTCCTTTGCCTACAATCTTCTTGCCCATGACTGCGCGTCTGCATTGGAAAGTGTAGGCCTCGACGCCTATGTAGGCTTTTTGCATCGTGACCGCCCCGGCAGGATCTCCCTTGCCCTGGATTTGATGGAGGAGCTTCGTCCCTGCATGGCGGATCGGTTCGTTCTAACGATGATCAATAACCGAATCATATCCACCGGCGACTTTGAAACCAGCGAAAGCGGTGCCGTCTCGCTGACGGAGAGCGCAAGGAGAACTTTTCTGAAAAGCTGGCACACAAAGAAAAGGGACCGCATTACACATCCGTACTTAAATGAAAAAATGGAATGGGGGATGGTTCCGTACATTCAGGCGTTGTTACTTGCGCGGTATCTGCGCGGGGATTTGGATGCCTATCCTCCATTCCTGTGGAAGTGAATGCTATGTTAGTTGTTATTACTTATGACGTCAATACTGAGGATGCCGCCGGACGGAAACGGCTGAGACAGATTACAAAGCAATGTATAAATTACGGCCAGCGTGTACAGTTTTCGGTGTTTGAATGTCTGGTTGACGCGGCGCAGTACCGCAGTTTACAAGCCAAATTATGCGCAATCATGAATCCTGAAAAAGACAGTCTTCGATTTTATCGTCTGGGAGACCAATACGAAAAGAAGATTGAGCATTTCGGCTGCAAAAAAACGTATCAGCCCGAGGATGTCCTGATGGTATAGGTGCGAACATAAGGTTCCCATGACTTTGCCGTCTGATTCGCACCGAAAATTTGGGGCGATTTTGCCGTTTGATTACGTTTTATGAATGAATATGTGCGTGGAAAGCGCAAAATGTAAGCAAGTTTACTGGATAATGCACAACAATTATTTTATTTTTCATGCAGCTTTGCTGTCGCTCCCCGCCCGGGGAGCGTGGATTGAAATAAGATTACCTTCTGCATTTACATTAGAATTTCGCAGTCGCTCCCCGCCCGGGGAGCGTGGATTGAAATAATTTTCAGTAGTTTCTGCTATCTCTGGCTCCACGTCGCTCCCCGCCCGGGGAGCGTGGATTGAAATAAACGCCGCTGTCAAAATAGGGTATACTTAGATTGTCGCTCCCCGCCCGGGGAGCGTGGATTGAAATGCTTGATAGCGTATTGTCAAGCATTAATTTTGCACAGTCGCTCCCCGCCCGGGGAGCGTGGATTGAAATAATGCTGGCCCCGTGGCCGTTAGAGTTTTGGAGCATGTCGCTCCCCGCCCGGGGAGCGTGGATTGAAATGCCCGGATTTGCCCCAATGCAAGGGTTATCCTGGTCGCTCCCCGCCCGGGGAGCGTGGATTGAAATGACAAAAAGCGTTTACTTTGTCGAGCAGAGGTTTATGTCGCTCCCCGCCCGGGGAGCGTGGATTGAAATCTGTAGCTGAAGCTGGTAGTTATCCTGTATATGGTTTGGTCGCTCCCCGCCCGGGGAGCGTGGATTGAAATCTCTTTGCTAAAGCGAGAGCATAACGTGTCGTATTGTCGCTCCCCGCCCGGGGAGCGTGGATTGAAATTTCGCTCGGATACTCTGGTGGGCTTCCCAAGCCGTCGCTCCCCGCCCGGGGAGCGTGGATTGAAATAGTTCTATCGGCATGAGGCTACACCTCTTTGTAGTCGCTCCCCGCCCGGGGAGCGTGGATTGAAATCAGCATCCTCTCTTATCCATGCATCAGATAATGCTGGTCGCTCCCCGCCCGGGGAGCGTGGATTGAAATTGGACTGCTTTATCCTGCACGCATACGGTTTCGGAGTCGCTCCCCGCCCGGGGAGCGTGGATTGAAATTATCTGCGGTATTTGGTATTCTACAGATGGTATCCAGTCGCTCCCCGCCCGGGGAGCGTGGATTGAAATGACGTTTTAACGTTAAAAGTATCACCCGGCAAAGTCGCTCCCCGCCCGGGGAGCGTGGATTGAAATCCATAGGTCGAAGTCCTGAGCGTGAGTGTAAAGCAAGGTCGCTCCCCGCCCGGGGAGCGTGGATTGAAATATCATATTCTGCGACATACTCAGGCTTTGTTCTGTCGCTCCCCGCCCGGGGAGCGTGGATTGAAATACCGGAAACTGGGAAGATGCCTGGGAAGGCGTCGTCGCTCCCCGCCCGGGGAGCGTGGATTGAAATTTTAGACTCCTTATCTTCTTGCGGTTTTTAGTGAGTCGCTCCCCGCCCGGGGAGCGTGGATTGAAAGTATATTCTGTCCTATAATCCTGCCGGGTCGCTCCCGGGTCGCTCCCCGCCCGGGGAGCGTGGATTGAAA
>Ga0134103_1003567_pt1 | contig 10294 bp, 8 predicted proteins | sample 14_taG_2_FD_94445 | JGI IMG/M metagenome (GOLD analysis project Ga0134103, IMG submission 94445) | Switchgrass degrading microbial communities from high solid loading bioreactors in New Hampshire, USA - 14_58_20_212_A1 metaG | ecosystem: Engineered > Bioreactor > Semi-continuous > Anaerobic >...
CTGCCCATCGCCAAGGCGATCGCGGAGCGGCACGGCGGGGCGCTGCTCGCGCAGAGCGAGCCGCGCGTCGGCAGCACGTTTACGTTGATGCTTCCAGCGGGAAACAGCAGTTAGCGGTTAGCGGTTAGCGAAAGCGAAAAACGGGCTAAATGCAGAGTTTGCTCCGCCCGTTTTTTCGGCTCCCCGACATTTAATTTGGAGTAAGCGGCGATCCCTGGCAATAAAAGTCCCTCTCCCGCCACAGGGAGACGGATTTAGGGCGAGGACCTAGCATCGCCGAGGGAACCTGTTCTCAGCCTGGCTAATCGCTAATTGCTAGCCGCTAATCACTGATTAGTCCTCAGCTCGCTCGTGCGAGAACCATTCCAGCCCCAGCGGCAGCCAGCGACGATTCCGCGACACGACAATCGGCAGGGCTTTGGGCATCAGGTCCGCGACGATCGGCGTCGTGCCAAGCGGATCGCCGTCGATCTGCGTGGGCTCCGGCGTCAGCGTGTCGATCACGATCCGCTTGCGCGCCGAAAAGTACATAATCGACTCGGGCGGGAAGCCGCTGCCCGCAACCAGATTGGTGACGCTCGTCAGCACGCGCCCTGGATTCAGCGGCCGCAGCACGCCCGCGTACAGCAGCCCGTCGTCCGGCTGGATCGCCTCGTTAATCACCGAAATGCCGTTAATCCACGTCAGCGCGCCAGTCGCCGTGATGAACGCCATAATCCCCTCGACGCTGATCGGCGGCTGCCCGTCGAGCGAGATCAGATATTCGATCACGCGCGTCTGGCGCAGCGAGCGCAGGCCAGAGATGCCATACGCCAGAATGCCGAGCCGGTCTTTATCTTCACGTGTGACATTATAGGCGACCTCGGCCTCAAAGCCGGTCGAGACGCGCAACACCGAGCAGCGATCCCCGACTTTCGCCAGGTCTATCCGGCGGATCAGCCCCGGCCCCAGCGCCAGCTTGAGCGCCAGATCGACGCGATGCGGCAGCCCCAGAAAACCGGAGACGACGTTGCCCGTCCCGGCGGGAACCCACGAGAACGGCAGAATCTCGCGCCCCAGCGCCCGGTACGCGCCCGACACGCCGTCCATCAGCGTGCCGTCGCCGCCCGCGACCAGAATCCGGTCGGCGCCGTCGTCCACACCCGCGCGGATCGCCGCTGCAAAGTCGAACTCCGGCGTGGTGACGTGCAGCGTCACACGCGGCGAGCGCACCTCGCGCAGCCGCTCGATTACCTCGTTGCCGCGCTTAGAGCCAGACGCGGGGTTGACGATTGCCAGGACATGCTGTGGCGCGTCGATTGGGGTCAAGTCGGTGTCCGTCATCGGCATTCCCACCCTCTGTACTGCCGATTCCAGTATACCTGCATTTACGCGGATCGTGTGAATTCGTCGCGCCAGACGAACAAGCCGTCAGACGGAATCAGGCAGCCGGAGTAGGAAATGCCCCCTATTCCCTATTCCCTACTCCCCACTCCCTATTCCCTCTGTTCTTTGGCTCAAATGATCACATACGGCAGCGTCGGATAGGGCGTCGGGGTCGGCGTGGCGGTCGGCGGGGTGGCCGGATCGGGCGTGTCCGTCACCGAGGGGGTGTAGGTGGGCGTCGGCGTCAGCACCGGGCCGGGCGTATCAGACGGCGTGAGGGTGATCGTCGGCAGCGGCGTGTACGTGCGAGTGGGCGTCGGCGTCGGGTCGATTGCGGCGATCACGCTCTGATGCATGTAGACAATGTCCCGAAACGCGCCTTCGGGGTTAAGCTCGACCACATACCACTCGGCGTTGTCCCGCGAGCGCTCGTAAACGCACACCTGCGTGCCCAGCTCCAGGCTCCCCCGCGCCTCGCAGATGTCGTTGTTCTCGCTAGGGCACGCCCGGTAGCGCGCACGCTCCACCGTGACCTCGAACCACTGGCACGGCGGCAACGGCGTGTACGTCGCAAAGACCGGAACCGTTGGCAGCGCGCCCAGACCGCCGGACAGCGCCGGAGCGGTCGACGAGGCGAGCGCCTGCCGCGTGACCTGCGCGGTGATGTCGCCACGATCTTCGAAGAAGCGCAGCATCCCCGTCCAGACGTAATAGCCGCCGAACACGATCAGCGCGCCGATGAGGACGATCAGCACGGGTGAAGGACCAGATGACCGGTAACGAGACATCGTGAAGGGCGTGCTAACTGGTTGAAGCTGCGGTGCGCATCATGGCGTCGTGGCTCAGACTCCGCTTCCAGCCGTCTCCGGAAGCACCTGCCCCTACAATAACCGAAGATCCGCGCCGAAACAATGACGCCTGCCCGACGGTAAGCGATCAGCCGGTGAGTGGACTTTCCCAAGCAATGAGCGTCCTTCACCGACGTGCAGAACCTCACCCCTGGCCCCTCTCCGTAAACGGAGAGGGGAAAAGGGGCCGGGGGTTAAGGGGTGAGGTTTCCCGGCGCGCGCCGCATTTGCCAGTTCATTTCGAAAGCTCACCGAACGGATCAACGGTTCAACAGTCGCTCGATCATCACCAGCAACGACTGCGCGTTGAACGGCTTGCGCACCACGTCGTTGGCGCCCGCCGCCCGCGCCCGTTCGCCGTCTCCGTCCTCGTGCGCGGTGATCATCACCACCGGGATCTCGCGCGTAGCGGGGTCTTGCTTGAGGCGACGGCAGGTTTCGTAGCCGTCCATCACCGGCATCTGCACGTCGAGCATGATCAGCGCGGGTGCACACCGGGCGGCTTGCTCGAGCGCCTGCTCCCCGCTGTTCGCTTCTTTGACCTCATAGCCCGCCCGCTTGAGGTAGGCGCGCAGCATCTCGCGGTTGGTCCAGTCGTCATCCACCACCAGAATGCAGCCCGGCTCGGCAGGCGGCGCAGGCTCCGGCGTAGTAGCACGCGCGCCGGGGACGGCATCGAGCAGCTTGCTCAGCACGGCGTCCGGCTCCCACGACTGCTCTCCATCGAGCAGCACCACCGGCGCTTCCGGCGCGGGACCGAGCAGCCAGGCGTCGTGCTGCGCCTCTAGCTGTTGCAGGTAGGCGAGGGAAACGGCTGACTCCTCGGCGCGGGCGCGGGCTTGCAGCCGCCGGTAACATTCCTCGGCGGGCGTGCGCAGGTACAGGATCGCATCCGGGCGCGGCACCGCAGCGGACGCATACTCCCAGAACTGGATGTACACGCCCCACTCGGTTTCGTCAAGCAAGCCCGTTTCGTACAGGTTCTTGGCGAAGACGTGCCGGTCGCAGTAGATCGACCGTTCGAAGACGGCGTGCTCGCCTTCCTTGCGCAGCGCCAGCGCATTCGCCCGCGTGACGAACGCGCCGATCTGCATAGTGAACGCCCAGCGCGGCGTGTCGGTGTAGAAGCGCGCCAGCAGGTTTGCGGCGTACCCCGTCTGCCACTGGGATAGCGGCTCGGGGTAGAACGCGAAGTGCTCGCTGGCCGCCAGCCGCTCGCCTAGCGTCGTCTTTCCAGCAGCGATGTTTCCCTCAAGCAGTACCAGCATGGGCGGATCGTCTCCAAGACAGAAGACCGGCGAGAGCGCATCCCCGCCGGTCCTCAGGATTCTACCCTCCCGACGCGCAATTGATCAAGCCGAAGCAGCCGCCAGCGGGCTTATTAGTGGCCCGGCAGGTGCTCCGCCTCGTCGGTGCCTTCCGTGCGCTTGATCGCCTCGACGCCGCGCCGGATCGCCAGCTTGACCTCACCGATCGCGCGCGTGACCTCGATCCCGCGCGGGCAGGCGGCCGTGCAGTTGAAAATCGTGCGGCAGCGCCACACGCCATCGGCATCGGCCATGATCTTCAGGCGCTCGTCGGTGATGGTGTCGCGGTCGTCGAAGATGAAGCGGTGCGCCTGAACGATCGCCGCCGGGCCAACGTACACGTCATTCGCCCAATAGCTCGGGCAGGACGCCGTGCAGCACGCGCACAGGATACACTTGGTCGTGTCGTCGAACAACGCACGCGCCTCGGGCGTTTGCAGCCGCTCGCGCCCGTCGGCAGGGACCGGCGTGTCGTTGACGACATACGGCATGACCTGGCGATAGTGAGCGAAAAACGGCTCCATATCGACCACCAGGTCTTTTATCACCTTCAGCCCGGCGATCGGCTCCACCTGAATTTTAACGTGGTCGCCTTCGCCCAGTCGCATGACCAGCTCTTTACACGCAAGCCGGTTGACGCCGTTGATCCGCATCGCGTCCGAACCGCAGATGCCGTGCGCGCACGAGCGACGGAACGCCAGCGTGCCATCCTGCTCCCACTTGACGCGATGCAGCAGCTCCAGAACGCGGTCGTTCGGCTCGCAGTTGTCGAGGGTGTATTCGCCCCAATAGGGCTTTGCGTCTTTTTCCGGGTTGTAGCGCCGGATGCGCAGCGTGACCCGCATTGTCTCTTCTCTCCGTTCCTACGGAACTAGCGATGAGCCGAGAGCGATTAGCGTTGACTCCGAATCTCTCAGACGCAGCCACCTGCTAAGAACGGAAAGGCTGCCCAGCCGTTCGCTATCGGTGCGCTCCCAGCAGCTAATCGCTAATCGCTTAATAGACGCGCTCTTTCGGCTTGAAGCGATCGTCCTTTTCGGCGAGCGACAGATCGACCTTCTTGCTGTGGTCGAGCCGGATGTCCTCGCCCTCGCGGTAGGCCAGCGTGTGCACCAGCCAGTTCTCGTCGTCGCGCTTGGGATAGTCCTCACGGGAGTGCGCGCCCCGGCTTTCCGTGCGGGCCAGCGCGCTGACCGCCGTCACTTCCGCCAGATCGAGCAGGCAGCCCAGCTCCCACGCTTCCAGTAAGTCGGTGTTAAAGCGCTGGCCCCGGTCGTCAATCGTCAGGTCTGTCTGGTACTGCCGCTTGAGCTCTCGCACGGTGTCGATCGCCTGCTGGATCCCGTCCGCCGTGCGGAACACGCTGACGTGATCCATCATCACGTGCTGCATCTCACTGCGAATCTCGTAAGGCTTGCGCTTGCCCTTCGCGTTGCGGATGCGATCCAGTTCGGCGTTGATTTCGCCAGCCGGATCGCTCGGCAGCGGCGGCATATCCGCGCCCTTGCAATACTCGACCATGTGCATGCCCGCCAGCCGCCCAAACACGATCAGGTCGGTCAGGCTGTTGGTGCCCAGACGATTCGCGCCGTGCACGCTCACGCAGCCGCACTCCCCCGCCGCATACAGGCCGGGAACGGGCGTGCGCTGCGCGTCGACGATCACGCGCGCATCGAGGTCGGTCGGGATGCCGCCCATGCCGTAATGCGCGGTCGGCTGGACCGGCATCGGCTCGCGAACGGGATCGACGCCAAGATACGTCCGGCATAGCTCCAGAATTTCGGGGAGCTTGCTCTCAAGGTATTCCGCAGTGATCCGCCGGTCCTCACCCGCCTCCGCCAGATAGCGGTTGACGGTTTCGGGCGTCACGTCGAGGTGCACGTAACGGCGGCCCTTGATCCCGCGCCCCTCGCGGATTTCGAGGTAGATCGCGCGGGCGATCACGTCACGGCTGGCGAGGTCCTTCACGCTCGGCGCGTACCGCTCCATGAAGCGCTCGCCGCGATCGTTGATCAGCACGCCGCCTTCGCCACGGATGCCTTCGGTCAGCAGGATGCCCATCCCGTAGATGCCGGTCGGGTGAAACTGGAAGAACTCCATATCCTGCAGCGGGATGCCGCGCCGGAACACGATCGCGTTGCCGTCGCCGGTGAGAGTGTGCGCGTTGCTGGTCACTTCCCAGACGCGCCCCCAGCCGCCGGTTGCGAACAGCACCGCTTTGCTGTGGAATACGTGTAGCTCGCCGGTGTCGATGTTGATCGCCACCACTCCTGCGACGCCGCCATCCGCGCTGCGAATCAGGTCTACGACGTGGTACTCGTCGAAGAAAGTGACGTTATTCTTGATGCACTGCTGGTACAGCGTCTGCAAAATCATATGGCCGGTGCGGTCTGCGGCGTGGCACGCCCGGCGAACCAGCTTCTCGCCGAAATTGGCGGTGTGCCCGCCGAAGCGCCGCTGCGCGATCCGCCCGTCCGGCGTGCGGTCGAACGGCAGGCCGAGGTGCTCCAGCTCGATCACCGCTTCGATCGCGTGCTCGGCCAGCAACATCGCCGCGTCCTGGTCGGCCAGATAGTCGCCGCCTTTTACCGTGTCAAACGCGTGATACAGCGGGTTGTCGTCGTCGAGATTGCCAAGCGCCGCGCCGATGCCCCCCTGGGCGGTTCCGGTGTGCGAGCGGGTCGGGTAGAGCTTGCTGATCACCGCGGTCTTCACCCCGCGTGATGCATACAGCGCCGCCATCAGACCGGCGCCGCCCGCTCCCACGATGACTGCCTCGTATTGATGTGTTTGCATGGTTTTCCTCAAACGTGCGTGAGAAGGCGCGTGTGCGCCCGCGGCTTAACTCACTATTCCCCGAACGTCACTTCTTCGGCGATGCGATAGGCGGTCTCGTCGACACCGGCCAGCAGCGCCGCCGTGCCCAGCACGATCAACGCCACCATCCCGAACAGCGTCGCCCAGTTGAGCGCGCGGTTGACGATCGGGTGCCGCGCGTAGTCGTTGACGACATAGCGCAGGCCGTTAAACCCGTGAATCAGCGCCAGGGCGAGCAGCATGCCGTCGTACACACGCCACACCGCGACCCCCGCAACCAGAAAATTCCAGCGCGCGCCGACAAACTCGACCGCATGGCCCGACTGGTTCACCATATCCGTCCCGACGACCGTCAGCCCGCCGCCGGTAATGTCAAACACGCCCTGAATGACGTGCATCAGCGCCAGGTGACCAAACACAAGCGGCAGGATCAGCACGCCCGACAGGCGCATGAAGCTCCACAGCAAACCTTCGAGCCGCCCCGGCAAGCGCACCCCACGCTCGCGGTGGACGACCAGCCCGTACAGCGCGGACAGCACCAGCGCCACGCCGACGATCACCACGAAGCCGAGCGCGAACTGCGACATGGTTCCGGCGATCTCGTCCAGCCCGGCGATGTCTTCATTCCCACGATAGAAATTGACGACGTGGCGCGCCATTAGAATGTAGGTCGGGACGAGAACCACGACGGTCGCGATCACGACGTACAGCATCGCGCGCGCCTGATGCACCCACCACGCGGGCTTCCAGTCGAGGATCGCGATGCGCAGCCCGTTGAATGCGTGATAGACCACGCACCCCACCAGCGCGAACTCGCCAATCGTGAACAGGGGAGACTGGTATTCGCGGATCGCCTGCGCGTACAGGTCCGGAAAAAATGCGGCCCACGAGGTATCGATGACGTGCAGGACTAAAAACAACAGTGTGCCCAGGCCCGCAATCCGGTGTAGAACCCAGGCCCACTGCCCGACCTTGCCACGATAGCGCAAGGTCTCATTCACTGTGTAAACCAGTGATGTCATGACAGTCTTGCCTCCAAGCAGCGAAAAAAACTCGTTCTGTGTGTCCAGCAACCGTTGGGAGCGGTTCCCAACAATGATACGCTGAACAAACCAATTCGCCATATATCCGTCGTGCCGGCAGCCCGCAGGCTACCAGTTTGCGACAGTTGGCACAATTCGTTTGTTGCCAAAATACCACAGTGCTATACTGTAGCGCAGAATTTGCTATGTTCAAGCTTGCCCGGCGCTGCCCTGCTGTCACAGTGCATGCCGTTTTATCCCCAGCTCCATAGCAGGTTCTATTAGCAACCCCAACATACTTCTCGCATTGGAACCCTGGGGGAGCGCTTTTTGTTTACCGGCTTCCCACAGCTTATCTTTAGGAGCTCCTATGGTAATGGCAGAAGAGCAAAAGAAGGGTCTCGAAGGCGTTGTCATAGCAGACACGCGTCTCAGCAAAGTCTACGGCGATATCGGCAAGCTGATTTATTGCGGCTACGATATTCGCGATCTGGCCGAACACGCCTCGTTTGAAGAGGTGATCTTCCTGCTGTGGTACGGCTCCCTGCCGACCAAGACGCAGCTTGAGCGGCTACAGCACCGGCTGCACGAAGAGATGACGCTGCATCCGAGCGTGCTGCAAACGATGAAGCTCTATCCGCCGAACGCGCACCCGATGGCCGTTCTGCGGACCGCTGTTTCCCACATTGGCCTCAACGACCCCGCCGCCGAAGATAACAGCCAGGACGCGAACTATCGCAAGGCCCTGCGCTTGACGGCGAAGATCCCGACCATCATCGCGGCGTGGGGGCGCATTCGCGAAGGGAAAGAGCCCATCGCCCCGCGCGATGACCTGGGGCTGGCGGCGAACTTCCTGTGGATGCTGCACGGCGAGGAGCCAGGCAAGGCGGAAGTGGCCGCGCTCAACGTGTACCTCGTCCTGCTGGCGGATCACGGCATGAACGCCAGCACGTTCACCAGCCGCGTCGTGACCAGCACCGAGGGCGACATGTACAGCGCGATCGTCGCGGCGATTGGCTCGCTGAAGGGGCCGAAGCACGGCGGCGCGAACGAAGCTGCGATGCGGATGTTCCGCGAAGTGGCTGAGGCGCCCAGCGTCCGCGAGTGGTTCGAAACCGAGGTCAAGGGGAAGGGCCGCCGCATCATGGGCATCGGGCACCGCGTCTACAAGGCGCCCGATCCGCGCGCCGCGATCCTCAAGGCGCATGCCAACGCCATCTGCGGTGAGAAAGAAAAGTGCGTGCTGCTGGACGTGGCGGAGCAGCTTGAAGAGCTTGCCATGGCAGACCCGTACTTCATCGAGCGGAAACTGTACGCCAACGTCGATTACTACAGCGCGATCGTCCTCGACGCGATCGGGATCGAGACGGACATGATGACTCCGCTGTTCGCCATGTCGCGCATCGCCGGATGGTCCGCGCACATCATCGAGCAGTGGAACGACAACCGGCTGATCCGCCCGCGCGGCAACTACGTCGGCCCGGTCGATCTGCCCTGGACGCCGATCGAAGACCGTCACAGCGACTGATCGGCCCGCTGAATCGCGATTCCAAGCCAGGTTACAGGCTATCCTGTAGCCTGGCTGTTTTTCACCCAGGAGATCTTTTGAAAGCAACGAGCGTATGCGTCAGCGCGCGAAACCTCACCCCTTTTCCCTCTCCGTAAACGGAGAGGGGAAAAGGGGCCGGGAGTTAAGGGGTGAGGTTCCCCCGGCGTGTATTCCATTTGTCAACTAATTTCGACAGGTTCACAGAATCGGACATTGGACGCCACCGCATGAGCCCTCGCCACACTCCACACGCCGACCGTGTGATCTCACTGGACCAGGCCGCCGCGCTGGTGCAGTCCGGTCACACGCTGGCGCTCGGCGGAAACATGCTCTACCGCCGCCCAGTTGCCTTCGTTCGCGCGCTGCTGCGCCGCCCCGATCCGCCCCGCGACCTGACGCTGCTCGCCATCACCGCCGGGTACGAGTCCGATCTGCTCGTCGGCGCGGGAATGGTCAGCCAAACGCGCACCTGCTATTTCGGGCTGGAAGCGTTCGGGTTCGCGCCAATGTTCACGGCGGCAGTCCAGGCCGGGCGTTGCGCCGTGATCGAAGAAACCGAGGCGAGTCTCGCGTTTGGCATCCGCGCCAAGATGGCGGGCGTGCCGTTCATGCCTTCGCGCGCCTGGCTCGGCACAGACCTGCTCTCCGTGCGCCCCGACGTGCGAACCATCCCCGATCCGTACAATGGCGAAGAAGTAGTCGCCTTCCCCGCGATCGGCGCTGATGTGGCGGTGATACATGCCCTGGCGGCGGACCGTCAGGGGAACGTGCGCCTCAACAAAAACCTCGGCATCGACCTGGAGCTGGCGGTGATCGCAGATACGGTGATCGTCACCGCCGAGACGGTCGTTGAGCGACTGGATGAAGCCGATCTCCCCGGCGCGCTGACGCATTACGTGGTCGAAGCGCCGCGCGGCGCCTGGCCGACCTCATGCTATCCCCACTACCCGATTGCGGGCGACGAGCTGCTGCGCTACCTCGACGCCTGCTCGGCGGGCGAATTCGAAGCCTACCGCGCCGCGCTGTCTCAAGAAAATTAACGCATTACTTATCAAATCACGCTCATTCGTGAGTATAATCTTACAAATCGCCGCTGTTGAACGGAGTCCTCACCATGAGGCGTGCAAATTTTCTCCGCAATTTGATCGTTCTCAGCGCCGTCTTGGCGCTGTTTGCGACCCTGTTCCTGGCAGGGTACGCGCTCGGTGCGGCGGACCGGCGCCCGGCCAGCGCCCAGGACAACGGGCAGCCGGATAATACCGAGGTGCTGTTCGAGCCTTTCTGGGAAACGTGGACCCTGCTGCACGAAAACTACGTCGATCCGATCGATGATCAGGCGCTGATGGAAGGCGCGCTGCGCGGGATGCTCGGCTCGCTGGGCGACCC
>Ga0134103_1003568_pt1 | contig 10292 bp, 7 predicted proteins | sample 14_taG_2_FD_94445 | JGI IMG/M metagenome (GOLD analysis project Ga0134103, IMG submission 94445) | Switchgrass degrading microbial communities from high solid loading bioreactors in New Hampshire, USA - 14_58_20_212_A1 metaG | ecosystem: Engineered > Bioreactor > Semi-continuous > Anaerobic >...
CCGTCGCCATTTCACCCAGTTTGCCTTTCAGCGTTTTTCCCTTAAGGTATGGAAAACCATATTCATCATACAAAACATCTGTGTCTATGAAACCAGGTACAGAATACCCGCTGCCGAAAACAGCATCAGTTAATACATTTATCCTGATTAAGTATTCTTCCATAATTACTCCTCCTCAAAACACAGCGGTATATAATAATCCATTGTTTCTACCGCATCAAATAAAACGCATTTATCACCTATAAAACCGGTTTTCGCACCGATACGATGTGAGCCTAACAAAGTGTGAAGATTATTAATTTCAATATAAGTATCCAGATGCTCTTCACCTTTCTTCATTTCACTTAACATACCCTTTATTTTGCTTCTTGGTATCTTCCCGGAATTTAAGATTTGCATATCCTTTCTAAAATTTGCATAACTGTTAATAGCTTCCGAATCTTCCGAAATAACCAGAGGCCTTAACAAAAGGTTTTTACAGTCATATGTTCTGTAAGCCGTATTTCTGATCTCATTAAGGTTATTGTTATATTCCCCCTGAACAATATGCCAGTCCAACCTTGATTCGTTTGCATCTTCAGAAATACTTGATTTTGCATTTCTACATAATTCTTCAGAAAGTTCATAGGTTTTAAAAAACGGATATTTTTCCCTGACCATAGCAATTCCGGCACATGCGGTTATCTTTTCACCCATTACACTGTACTTCTCCAGCTCTTTCAAAAAAATATATGCGCAGTCAAGAGCAATTCTTGCGTCGGTTATATAACAAACATCATCCCCTGACAATATGACTTTTCGGATGGGCAATACATCCTCTTTAATACTCATTCCAACTTCCCTTAAATACTCCATATTAAACCTGAGCGTATCCAAAATTTTCTGAAAAGCTTTTTCAAAAGCTTTTTTAACCTGGATTGAAAACTCTTGCAACTCTTTTATGTATTTTTCATTTATTTCCCTTATATTTTCCTGTGTATAACTCTTTTCATATTTTTCTCTTAACCGTTTCAGATTTTTTCCCATTCTGTTTCCATCAATATGGGTTATTGCTATATAGCTTTTCTCATATTTACTTATGCCAAGGTCTGTAAAATCAAGGGCATAAACACTTCTTCCAGACATTTTACTGCACATATCAATCTTTGACTTTACTTCACTGGAATAATAAAGCTCTCCGTCTTCATCATCATTTTTCATTATTACAGCAGGTAAACGAGTGGAATCACATTCCTGGGTTATTCCAAAATCTATGATACAGGCATAATGCATTCTTTCGGCTTTCTTTTTTTCAAGTTTTTTATGGAGCTCTCTAATTTTCTTTACAATTGAGTCTGTATCAGGATTGTATTCAACAGCAGTAATAAAAAACTCAAGTGAAGGATAAGATCTGATTAGTTCAAAGGAAAGTTCTTCTGCAAATAGTTTACTGTCAGAAAAATTGTTAAAGTAAAATATTGTTTGCCCTCCACCCACATTTATTATTTTTCCGTTGTTCTTACTGCAGAATTCAGCTGATGTATCCTCGGTTGCAACTCTGATGATTTCTGACGCACCGATATTCTCTTTCAACCTGTTTGATTTGAATATATAATGCTGCTTTTTTGACACTTCAAAGATGCTTAAAACTCCCATCACGATTCCTCTCCTTAAGGTTTTTGCTCATTTTTATAATGATATATCATTTATTTACATAATTATACCTTTATATTCATTATTCTCCATTAATATAAAAAATCCTTCACTAACTAAATAATAATTTACAAAGTTGGCTTTGGTTTTTTTATATATAAAGATTGTTAAACTGCTTAAAGCAGCAAGTAATTCAATTGGAACCAGCCATAGCCTGTATCTGCAGAAAATGATTAAGGTACTGTCTTACATTTAAAATTATGTCCTTGTTGGCAAAAGAATAGAAAATTTTGCAGATTACACATATTATATAACTAGGAAATCTGCAAGACCACAAAGCACTGTTTGAATCTATTTAATTCCTATAGGCAGTAGGTGTCTCAAAACGGGGCAATCTCTTCAGTTAATCGGTATAGCAAATTATGTTTCAATTCCATATAGGTAGACTCTAAACCAGGATATTTTTATTCCTGATTTAGCTTTGATTGTGTTTCAATTCCTTATAGGTAGACTCTAAACTTAATTGCGTAATAACCAAAACAAATCCTTGGTCGTTTCAATTCCTTATAGGTAGACTCTAAACCTAATTAAAAATGCTAATAACAGAATAGTAATACTGTTTCAATTCCTTATAGGTAGACTCTAAACACAGCGTTCACCGTACGGTTTGGAATTGACAATCGGGTTTCAATTCCTTATAGGTAGACTCTAAACAAAAGAAACACACTGATAAAAACATTAAATTATTTGTTTCAATTCCTTATAGGTAGACTCTAAACTCAATCACCGGCACTCAGTAAACATGTGAAGAAACGGTTTCAATTCCTTATAGGTAGACTCTAAACGGGGGCGGACCTTTGCGCCAAGCGGATCAACTATAAGTTTCAATTCCTTATAGGTAGACTCTAAACATAGACAGCTATGAAGCTTTGTACCGAAAAAAGCTGTTTCAATTCCTTATAGGTAGACTCTAAACTCAATATAGTTGCCTGGAGAAACACTGCTGAATTCAGTTTCAATTCCTTATAGGTAGACTCTAAACGAAGATGATGCACTGATAATTAGCAAAGCCAATCCTGACGTTTCAATTCCTTATAGGTAGACTCTAAACTGCATCATGGCAGACTTATACCCGAAAGAGAATATTGTTTCAATTCCTTATAGGTAGACTCTAAACGGAGCGACAGAGAAGAAGATGACTCCCTACGTGAAAGGAGTTTCAATTCCTTATAGGTAGACTCTAAACATATCTTCAATGGCCTTGAGACGAGCTCTTTTTTCGGGTTTCAATTCCTTATAGGTAGACTCTAAACCTGAAATTAGAAGAATAGTCGGCAGCCCGGACCAGTGTTTCAATTCCTTATAGGTAGACTCTAAACATTTAGGGAGGTTGAAAAAATGAAAAAATATCTTGGTTTCAATTCCTTATAGGTAGACTCTAAACTCATTTGCCAACCATTCAACTAAATTTTCATATCTTCTGTTGTTTCAATTCCTTATAGGTAGACTCTAAACCCCCGCGTTACTACTGCCATGATGGTAGTTTAGGGGGTTTCAATTCCTTATAGGTAGACTCTAAACGTCGTTCAAGGGATCGAGTAAACCACCACCGGCATTGTTTCAATTCCTTATAGGTAGACTCTAAACTCTGATAATCCATAACGTAATAAGTTTTCTTCATAGTTTCAATTCCTTATAGGTAGACTCTAAACAAGATTATTTGTCAAGCTTTCAGAATGGCAGATCAGTTTCAATTCCTTATAGGTAGACTCTAAACGGACTTCTAAAACGAATTCCGGCGGGATGCTGGAAAGTTTCAATTCCTTATAGGTAGACTCTAAACTAAGCCTTCTCAAATGTCTGTTTGTAGATTTCAAAGCTCCAGTTTCAATTCCTTATAGGTAGACTCTAAACCAAGCAAGATTTTATATTCCTTCCACAATGTCAAGTTTCAATTCCTTATAGGTAGACTCTAAACTATTCCGTCTGCCTGGTACCTTTGGTGAACGAACCTGTTTCAATTCCTTATAGGTAGACTCTAAACTTGATGAAAACGGAAATATCAGACCGATAAAAGGTGGTTTCAATTCCTTATAGGTAGACTCTAAACGTGGAAGAGTATCGGCGTAGTAAACGTACATATATAATGTTTCAATTCCTTATAGGTAGACTCTAAACGTGTTTTTTGAAAGGTATAAACGCCGATTCAAGCTCAGTTTCAATTCCTTATAGGTAGACTCTAAACCCGTCAAGTGCGCACAATATGTCGCTTCAAATAAAAATATGTTTTTAAGATTTCCGATGTAAAAATCCATAAAGCCTTGAAAATACTTAATTTTTGCTTCCGTCGATCCCCGGGGGTTATTACACTATCGGACATCGACAGAAAAAATTATATCTATTTTCTATAAAGTTTAGCATGAAATATATTCTGCTTCAATTATAATTTACTGTTATTGTAATGTTATGCCACCTTGTTCTTTATTAATTTTATATGAATGATATTCTATTCAAAGTAATAAAGAAGACGACTCTATACCATTAAGTTCTGGTGGTAGAAAACCAAGCAACGGACTATACAAACCACCTTCTTTTTTTATTGCTTCTTTTCGCAAAAGCCATGCTCGACCTTCAAAAATAGGACGGAATATTGGTTCTTCGCTATAGGTATGTATTTGAGCACAAAATGACCTACAAGAGCTAACTAAATCCTTGGGTATTTCTATGGCATATTGCATAACTTTTTGAATTATTTTTTTCTGTTCATCCCTATTTTCCAAAGACCAATCAGTTTCCTCAAGCTTTTTCAACATAGGCAATAGTTTATTGTTTTCTTCTATAAAAACTGTAACATTGTTATTCTCCTGATCATCTATTAATTTCGCAAATTCTCCCCACTGACCTTTGGACAATTGTTCAAAAATTGGAATACTTGCTAAACTTTCAATGATTTTTCTGTAATACTCATCTACTATAGTGCTTACTTCCCGTTCTGAAAAATTAGGTTTATTTATCAAAACTTCTTTTGTTTTATCAATCATTATTTCATCATATATCTTTCGCCAGGTAGACTTGCCTCTATTATCTATTATCTCAGCAACCAGCACTTTACCTACATAATCTTCATCACAGTGTCTGTTGCATCTACCTCCAACTTGAATTATGCTATCTATTGGTCCTAAGTCTCTAAATACCCAACCAAAATCCAAATCTACCCCTGCTTCAACAACTTGTGTAGCTGCCAGGTAATGCCTGAGGCCTTTTTTCTCCAGCCATTTCAAGTATCGTAAGATGATACGTCTTCTATACGGTGTTACCCAACCGCTTAACAGCAGGATAGGAGCTTTTAACTCAAGACCCTCTAACATTTTGTAAGCTTCTATGGCTTCTTTCTTTCTGTTCACTACAACTAAACCTGAGCGTTCGTGAATTGGCAACCTGTCTTTTAATATATTCGGAAGTTCATCAATCTTAACTTTTTTGATTTCTGTCTTTTCCTCTTTCATAACGATTTCGTATTGATGCCTGTTATATGGGAAGAATGTGTTTGGTGGTGCCAATTCTCGCTCAGATGCGATTTGAGGTTGTGTTGCAGTCATAAGTAGGAAAAAAGTATTAAATTTTTGACTTATATAAGACAAAACTTTGCCAAAACCTTTCCAAAAATGTGGAGAAATCGTTTGGGGTTCATCTAGAATAACAACTGCATTGCTTAGACGATGAAAATTCATTGTCCTGTTTGATTTTGGATTGAACAAGGCATCCCACATATGAACCAAAGTGGTTAAAACCACAGGTTCTCGCCAATATCTGAATAATACAGACATTTTATTCCAAGCCATGGCTTCTTTGGTATAATCAGTAGATTCTTCATCATCTTTTCTATACGAAAGACTATGGTCCTCTTGCACGTTTTCTGCACTAAAAACCTCTTTTGCAACAAAAGCAGTTTGTTCAACAATGCTGATAAAAGGTAAACAATAAATAATAGATTTAGCTCCAAAGCGCTTTGCCCATTCATAAGCAATGGATAGACCAGTCAAAGTCTTTCCTGCACCGGTTGGAAGTGTTAAAGTGTATATACCCGGTTTATTAACTTCTTTTGCTTTTTGAAGACAAAGAGCTTTGATTTCCGCACGCCAAGCATCAACTTTAGTTGAACGGTTAGGCAATTTAGGTTGTGAAAAAGTAGGAATTATTTTTTCAGGAAGACTGTTAATTCCAATAGCATCCATCCTGTCGGCTGTAATCAGTAATGAATAGAATAATCTTACCTTGAACCAGTGTTCAATATTAATATCCTGTTTTATATCAAACAAGATATCCTGTAGGTTCTCAAATTGCTCTTCACTAATCAAAAAAGGCCAATTGGGAAGCAAATTTTTTATCTCTTTTTCAAAATTATGATCATTAACCCAATCAGCTATAAGATCATCCAGGTTTCGCAGCCCGGTATGGTGGCGGCAGACTATTTCTGCCGCCCATATGTTTTCAGTAATACTAAAGGTAAACCAAGCAGATGGTTTAGCATGGTTAATTCCTGAACCTACTCCATCCAATAGCTTTTGAAATTTTGGATGAATTTTTCCTATATCATGAGTCAATGCAATTGCCATAAGTAAATCTTCATCAATGGTAATACTCTGATTAACAGCGATTTTACAGGCAAAATCAGCTACATTTTGCAAATGAGTAAAAAGTAGTTTATTTGGATGGCTTCTTTTTTTACCAAGCAGGGAACCAAGCAATGCATTCATCTCCGTAAGCCGTGACATCTAATCCCTCCCAGGATGTCAGATAAAGCTTCTCTTTAGCTGAAGAAGTATAAATAGCATTTATAGTCTTAAGAAGCTGTCTTTCGCTCGACAAACAAAACGGTAGTGTATCCCGGAATACTGACTTAGTAGCTTTAATATCAATTTTTATGTTATTTTCATCAGGTAACGGCATTACACTTATTAAGGCTATCTTTTCTTCATTAACCAGTTTTAGTTGAAAATACCCTAAATATTTGATATCGGCAATAGCATACGCTGTTCCCAGGCAGGGAGTATAAATAAAGGTTCCGTTCTCAAGATGATACCTTAATCTATCTTCTATTCCACCTTGAACATAAATTCTGTAGCTCGGCTGTCTTATAAATTGATGTTTTACCCTAATATGAGGGCTCTTTTGAGGCTCTTTAAGGTTCCAAAAATTAACTGTTGTGGAATACCATGAAATCGGGTTTATAATAGATACTGCAATTTTCGTACCCTTCATTTCATTCCAGTATTCTGCTGAATAGGCTGCTTTATAACTACCATTGTTTAAACCTGTAATTGCACCCAATAAACCTGCAACTGCTGTAGGTGGAGGTACTGAAAACGAAACAGATGAAGTAGTGGTGTACGGTCGACGAAACATGGCTATTGGTGCAGTTATTTCAAATGCAACAGCCATATAAGTCACCTCATTTTTCAATTAATTTACCGGAAAAACTCGATTTTAACTCGTCTATTCCCCGCACCTGCAATTCGTAGTCGCACCAAAGATTTATTTTATCTATTTTTTCTTTTATTTCTAATAATCGATGGTTAACATCGGTTATATCTACAATAAAATCTTTAGCTGTTCTGATAGCGAATTCTTCATCGTCAGTAAATGGCTGACCATTAGAATTCAATAGTTTTACCTTCTCATCCAATGAACCGGCGATCCCTGAAAATCCTTCATTGTAAATAACTTCAATTAATAATCTTGGAACATGTCCTATTTTGCTTCTAGTAATTAGATTGACAGTTCCGTTCCACAAACATGGAGCAACCTTATCAACATCTTCATCAGTAGCACCTGATTCAACAGAGGAATACTGATTAGCAATGCCATAAACAGCCAGTAAAACAAAAGGTACAATATATTCATTTCTAAAAGATCTTTGTTCACTATCATCTTTTGTTGCAAAAGCAGCAGTTCCTTGAATCATTTCGGCTTTAGCTTTGTGCAAAGAACGACCCCATTTAAATTGAACAGGTCCTGTCCATGAAAAAGATTCTCTATCAAGAGCAAATGTTACACCGAATAGTTTTGCATCTATACAGTTCTGTATTGCTTCCTTATTTGTTTTTACATTTAGCATTTCTTTAAGCTCATCAATTCTTGTCTTCAGAGTTTTTGCTTCCCCATCCACAAAAACAGGAAGTCCATCCTTTAGCCACTGATCTCTTATTGTTCTTTTTATGCGTACGTCTGAAACCATAATCCTGCTGGTTTCAGTATCAAATCGAGGATGATTTGCATTAAGGGGATCGCCATTTGGATTAGCATCCTTTACACTATATAGGAAAAGATATTCTCTTCTTTTATTAAATGCCATAGAAAATTTCTCTCCTTTCTAAATTTTAATCATAATCTTCTGATTTACCAAAAATCTTCCAAAAATAATCACTGGCATTCAAGAAAGCAACTGAAAAAGCAAAATTTCCGTCAACTCCCATTTCTGATGATCCCTTCAGTAACAATTCTCCAGCTTTTCCTGACAGCTGTTCAAGATAACCCTTATATGGAATATCATATACTCTGATTAATTCCGGCACCCGACTTAAATGCCTGAGCAAATCCCGCCGCTGCATTTTACCGAACACAATCTGTTTGAACATGGGTGCGGAATCTATATCCTCTCCCTTTCCTATCTGATGTTTTGCTATCATGCCTAATACGATTCCGCTTAAAAATACTCCTTGACCATTAGGTGTCTTTAAATACGGATCTGAAAATTCTCTTAACCAATCAATTTTCAAACAAATCACCTCCTGTTTACTCTATATAAAAAGTCCACTACCTCAGCCATTCCCCTAATCTTTTGTCGACCGAGCATTTTATCTTTGTCTGAAGGTTTTAACCAATCAGGATCTGTTATTAATCCAGGCAGACGAGAAACAACTAAAGTTTTAATTTCTTTTATTCCAACTGCTTCCCCATTTAGTAAACTGCTGATAACAGAAATGACTTTATCTTTCATAACTTTTCTATCCTGATCGCTTTTCCCGGCTAAAGACATTAATACAGCTACGATTTGTGATATAGCAGTATCCAGATTGCATTTCTTATCACTGACATCCTCATTATAGCTATATACCTGACATGTTTTTTCCCATAATTCTTGTAATCTTCGCAGGCGTGTAGGCGGAACATCTTCTACAAGTGAATGAATTATTATCTGCGCCTGATTTATTTCAGCAAACAGGAAATGAAAAACCATAGCTTCATTTTGCCTTGATAAGTATCTGAAAAACTCTTTTTCCGTGCGTATACCTTTTTTTACGAAATTTTCAGTTTGGTCGACTGCCTTCCGGAAGAATTCCTGTCTGTCTGAAATTATTTCAGGTATTACAAACAAACTGATATTAGGTATAATATTTAAGTTTACAAAACGTTTTTCCATTACCTCTTTACCTGCTGATAATATTTCATAACAGGTTTTACATACAGGGAACACTTTTTCTTCTACTCCTGCAGTTCTTACTGCACCTGGCAGAAATCCTGGCTTATCAAATGTTGCAAATTTGAATACTTTATCTAACGTTTCAAATGCTTGTCCATTTTTATGGCATAAAGCACAATATGACAGCTCCTCATTCTTTTTATTTTTGGATGTTTGATTCGGAACAAGTTTTTTTCTGAAATAATCCACAAAAGCTGTTACTTCACCAGGGTACAGAAATTTCTCCCCTTCTTTTAGACCTAACATCAGAAAACATTGAATTTTCTTATCTGACCAAAGCTCAGCAATTTTGTCAATTTGGTTAGCTAGATCTGCCATAATCCTATCAACGCTGTTTTCAGTAAAATAACCTGACTTTACATAATCCTTAAGAATGGTATGATAAAGTTTGTAGAATATACACTTCTTGTCATTCTGCCAGATTCCGTTTTCTCCCGCAAGCTTTTGTAAAGAATTTTTACCACCGGTACCTAATCTGAGTAAAGGCGAAAAATGCCAAGAAACGTTTCTTCCAACAGGCTCCCTATAAAGACAGAGTTCCTTAATTTTTATCTCATCCTTTTCGTCGCCTCCAATTGCCCCATATTCAATTCTGTCAATTTTAGCAACTCCATTAATATCCAATTCTTTTGTCTTGTTGTCAGCCGCGCTTAACCATATTCTTATAGCATGTATTTTTTCTTTTTGGTTTTGGGGCAGAGAATAAGGAAGCTGCAGAAAATTTAGAATATCCGCCAAAGACGAATCTTTGTAAGTTTCGCTTGCCATTTCCCCGAGAGAATAAACGGCTTGCAAAAAACCCATCAACCTCACCTCCTTGTATAAAAAGTAGAAAATATTCTATTTTATTGTTTTATAAGATACCTTTTTAGACTAAATAGTACATAGATTTCTATACTGATAAATCATAAGTTTAAATTTTGATCTCCTTTTATAATACCAATATTTTCTCTTGAAGAATATTTTGTTGTCCGGAATGTATAGAAAAGTATTGAATCATCTTTCTCGTTAATTATCTTTTTTAGCTCTGCTTTCAGTTTTGTATAATTTGCATCAGTAATTTCACCTTCAAAAACTGAATTCTGAACCCAGTAAAGGTATTTTCTTGATGTTTTAAGAACTTTCTGAACCCGTTTTTCGCCAACATCATATACCATAATTACAAACATTGAAAAAA
>Ga0134103_1003575_pt1 | contig 10277 bp, 8 predicted proteins | sample 14_taG_2_FD_94445 | JGI IMG/M metagenome (GOLD analysis project Ga0134103, IMG submission 94445) | Switchgrass degrading microbial communities from high solid loading bioreactors in New Hampshire, USA - 14_58_20_212_A1 metaG | ecosystem: Engineered > Bioreactor > Semi-continuous > Anaerobic >...
CCGGACTGCAGCAGAACAACCGCAATAATTCCAATGCATATAATGATATGGATAATGTTTACAACAATATTCATTGTCAAGCCTCCAAACAAAATATTTATAACATCCGCCTTTTCCGAAAGCGGGGAACAATTTACGTCTCGTTATATTCTAACACAACCCGCCCGGTAAAACAAGAACAATTTTCATTCTGCGTAATAGCAGTTGGATAAAAAATATAAGAAAACTGTCTGGTAGAGTTTTCGATATACTCACTCTATCTGACAGTATCCCACTTTTCCAACGGTCTCAATCGCACCCCGTTTTATCCTGCCGTATTATTTTTTATCCACAAAGAATTTCTTCTCGTTTTCTGAAATATTTAACTGATTCATTAACCAATTGATCCAGTTTTTCTTTATCCGGACGCCCATTCATCGCAGGATAGGGATCTCCTCCCGGTCCCAGCGGTTCGGCAGTAACAAATCTGTTCCCATTTTGATAATCAAGTAAATACAGGGCCATAATTATACAGTCTATATCAAGCGAACCGCTGCCCAGCGCACAACGGTTACTGTCCGCTATATGCAGGTTAACTAGCATTTCGCCTGCATCCAGTATCGCTTCGCCAATATGGTCCTCTTCTGACTGCATATGATACGTATCACCATTAATATGCCTTATCCCTGCACTATTAACCTCTTTTATATAACGCTTGGCATCTGCTACAGTATGGATAAGGCTCGTTTCGGCGCTGCGGATTGGTTCTATTGCAGCCTTAACATTATATTTGATAAATAAATCCGCAACTTTTTGTATCGTCTCCACGCTGCGTTCAAACTCCGTATCATCATAGGCTTCAGGTCTGCCGACAGCCGCCGGAACAACCAGCAGATATTCACCACCGACTTCCGCAGTAAACTCAATCTCCCTTTTCAGGTAATCAATAGCTGCCTGGCGATGACGAGGAACATTGCTTGACAGATCACACTCCGGAGAAAACATTCCGCATACTCCGCTGACAGAAATATTGTACTTGTTCAGCAATTTTTTCGTTTCTTTGGCATTATAGCCAAGATCATTGCCATAATGATTCCCATGCAATTCAATATAATCAATACCAGCATTTTTTAAACGTATTAACGAATCTTCCAATTTTTCCAATCCGAACATCCAGTTACTCCACGAAAATTTTATTCTGTTTTTCAATGCAGCCGGATTGCTGGTCTTTAACTCGTTAAATGCTTTTACTATTTTTTCTCTTTTCTTCTCATAATTCTGTAATTCCATATTCAATCCTCCCTTGTATGATTTTGTTAAGTTTTATAGCCTTTTATTTCTTCATAGTTAATTATGCCTTAAGCTTATTTATTTTCTGTCAGAGAAATTTTTCTCCACATAGCGATTTACCTCATTAAGCCAATCTCCACTGCATGGTACATTATTAATCTCGCAGAAATAGTTCCAGACATCACCAAAAGGATAAGTCTTTAATTCTTCCATTAGTATCATTTTTTCAGTGAATTCGCGCCGTTCCTGCATTGCGGTCAATAGCACATGAGGAGTTAACAACGCGTATAGGATCGCCTTCAGCATATTACGCATACCAACTACCCAGGCAGCAATTCTGTTAATGCTTGCATCAAAAAAGTCAAGTCCTATGAGCACACGGTTTAATGCGTTGTTTTGTACGATTTCTCTTGCAATTTCTTTCAATTCTTCTTCAAACAGGACCACATGATCACTGTCCCAGCGTACGGCACGTGTTACATGAAGCGCTATTTTTTCTCTAAATAACAGTAGGGATGAAATTTTATCGGATATTGTTTCAGTTGGATGAAAATGGCCACTATCCATCAAATATAAGACATCCGGGTTATGCATGGTATAATCCATATAGAATTCATGTGAACCTACCGTAAATGATTCAAGACCAATTCCAAATAGTTTCGATTCTACAGAATCAAGCATATATTGTTTGTCATACTTTTCTGAAAAAATTTCATCCAATGAATATTTCAGCCTGTTCCTGGGGCCAATGCGATCAGCTGGAATATCCTTATACCCATCAGGAATCCAAACATTATTCAAGCATGGTGTTTTAAGTTCCTTTCCAATATACTCGGATATTTTTCTGCATGCTTTTCCATGTTCAATCCAGAAATTTCTCACAGCAGTATCCGGATGAGACAATGTTAAACCGTCATCTGCCATTGGATGTGAAAAGAACGTCGGGTTAAAATCCAACCCGATTTCATGTTCTTTCGCAAATTGTACCCAAGGTGTAAAATGCCGAGGTTCTATCCGATTTCGCTCAATTTTTTCACCCGGGCGTCCAATTGCATAAATAGCATGAAGACTTAATCTGTGTTTGCCGGGAATAACTGAAAAAGCCATGGCTATATCACTCATCAATTCATCTGCAGTCCGAGGCTTTCCAGGGTAATTTCCTGTTGCCATAATTCCTCCAGTCGGTCCATCTGTATTCTCAAAACCGCAAAGATCGTCCCCTTGCCAGCAATGCATCGAAATTGAAACTTTGCTAAGCTGTTTTAATGCCTCATCAGTGTCTACCCCTATTTTTTGATAAACCTCTTTTGCGTATTGATAACGTTGATGCAACATATACATACCTCCGTAAATATTGATTATGCAAACGATAGCCGTGGGTGTCCCGCTACTACACCTTTTTTGCCTGTTTGTTTGTCATGGGTTACCAAATTTTCTTAATTTGGCGAACATATCATAAAATACAGGATCACGATCAATTCTGTATACACAACGGATTAAATGTCTTCTGCAGTCAAAAGAATAAGAACTGCTTGATACGACAACGGGGCTGTTGACTATTTTATGACATACAAAATCCGGATTAACAAGAAGAGCTATTGCACCAATATCCCATATCGGCTTTGACCATGCGAAATGATTTTCCCTGTATGATTTGACATTCTCAAGCAAATAATCGCATAAAGGATTTACTCCGCCGATACAACTCTCCAGTTCAGGTACGCTTGTCAACAGGAAATTGGTTACACCAAATGCAGGAACCTGAATTAATGAAACACCGCAGTCAAACAATACCTTTCCCGCATTAATGTCCTGGCTTAAGTTAAATTCATTGTCATATACCCAGTCGTAAGTATTTCCTCCAAGCCATACTACAACAATCTTCTTTATTATATCCGGATTTTGTATGATTGCACTTGCTATATTCGTACAAGCTCCAATCCCTACAACGAATAACGGTTCATCATCGGAACATGCTTTCGCACATCTTATCAGGTTGTCAACCGCTTCGCTGTGTTCCGGCGTCTCGGTATTCTTTAAAGGGCTTGTACATCCCCGGAAGACAAAACCATCGGTCCTTTTACCCAAATAGCCCATAATTTTGCAAATCTCATTATAGCTTTTCTCCATGCCGTCTCCCGGGGAATTTGAACGTTCATTATAAAATAAGGCAGCATTAATTGCCTTCATATCTAACCGATCAGAAGAGAGCATTGCATAGATTATTGCAAACTGATCATCAATTTCGTTGTATGCGTCTGTATCAAGAATCACCTTAATTCTGCGTGATGTCGGAATCTGCGTCTTTTGCAGCCTTTCAATATCTGTGAGTTCCGGATATTTTATCATCTTTATCCCTCCTGAAAATACTTCATTTTATTATGTACTCAGCCTTTCACCGCGCCTGCCGTTAAACCTTTAACCACCTGTTCCTGGAATAATGCATAAACGACCATTGCAGGTATAATTAATACAATAACACCGGCGGCAATCAGGCCGTATTCACTCGAGTACTGCCCGCGTAAACGGAATGTGGTAAGGTTTAATGTTTTTAAATTGTTTTTGGCCAAAAATATTAACGCGCACAGAAATTCATTCCATACATTTATAAATATAAACGTTCCTATCGTCGCATTTCCCGGTTTTGACAATGGCATTACAATACGGAAGAATACGGCTAAAGGTTTGCATCCATCAATCACGGAAGCTTCTATAATTTCATCCGGCACACTGCTTCTTATGAATTCCGTCATTATCAAAATTGAAAATGACAGATTATATACGATATAAACGATAATAATACCTGCTCTCGTATTGCCTAATCCTATATTGCGTATATTGATAAACAATGGCACAATTATGGCCTGAATTGGAATCATTATACCTGTAATAAAATAGGTATGAAGGATTCTGTTTCTCGTGCATTTTGACAAGTAAAAGCCCACCATAGACGACAATAGTGTTACTATAATAACCGTTACGGCAGAGTATATTATACTGTTCATAAAACCGGTCGGAATATCCAGCGTTCTGAATATCTGCGGGAAATTATCCGCTATAACCGGGTTAGGCCATGAAAAAGGATGAATAAAAATCTGATTGTTATTTTTAAACGCCGTCAGTAAACTCCATAAAAAAGGGAAAATTGTAGTAGCACACCATATTATTAATATAAAATGTCTGAAGAAAACGCCTATTGCCTGTTTTATATTCTGCCATGATAATGCTTTATTCATCACAATTACTCCTTATTCGGTATTTGATTTGCTAAAAAATGCCTGGAACAAAATTGTAAACAGCAATGAACCCAGCAAAATGATCATTGCAATAGCGCTGCCTTTTCCATAATTACCTTTTACAAAGGTCTCCATATACATATATACACCAAGGAATGAAGAAGCATAACCGGGCCCGCCCCACGTCATTATATAGGAATGTTCAAAAGCTTTAAAACACCCAGATATAATTAATACGGCACACACTCCCGTTATTTGTTTTTGCAAAGGAACGATAATACTCCAAAAAATTCTGAATGAACTTGCACCGTCAATCGTAGCGCTTTCTATAATCTCTTCCGGAATACTCTGCATTCCGGACAATTGAATAATAACATACAACCCGATATACTGATATGTCATCGGTGTCAGAACTACATAATACACTACGTTAACATCGGACAGCCAGCTGCGAGTGAGGTTCCCCAATCCCAATTCTTTCAGTAGAACATTTACAGGACCAAATTCTGTATTGAAAATCAATGAAAACAATAATGCAATGGCGGAAGCCGACATAACGACGGGGACAAACACAAGAAACCGATAAATGCGGTAACCTCTAACAGTCCGGTAGATAAGATAACCAATAATAAGCCCGCAAGGAATTTGGACTGCAAGAGAAATAGCAACATTGAGGAGAGAGTTTCTCATAACCATAAGAAAATCTTTATCTGATATAAACTTCTTATAGTGTACCAGGCCCTTAAAAACAGGAGTCGCAATAGCGTCCCATTCCGTTAATGAATAGTATGCCGTATTGATAATTGAGAAAATAATATAGTAGGTGTAAATTAAAAATGTCGGAACTACAAAAATAAGAAATAATAATTTTTTATTCCTGTTCAGTACAAACACCGAAACCTCTCCATTTCTTTAACAAACGGGTACAGACAAGCACAAGCTGACTGCACCCGTTTGTTTTTAAAAATATGTATTATTTTATGCTCGCCAGATATTCATCCATTGATGCTTGGCATTTTTCAATAAATTCATCTGCTGAAATTGAACCTGCCCACAATTCATCCAGTGCATTACAATAAACCGTTTGAACTGCCAAGGTGGGAAGGCTTTGCCAAATCATTGGATCAGCTTGGATATTATTCGCTTCTCTCCACTTAAGAACATCGGACATTAATCTGGTTTCAATTTTATCAAAATCGATTTCCTTACTGATTTTCTGATCGACAGTGATTATGCATCCTGCCTGCGCCAGGTCACGTGTTATATCAGTAAGAAGCAAATCCATCAAAGCTGTAATCGCTTCCTGTTTCTCAACCTGATTCCAACCGCGGGCACTTATGCAATAGCAGTCGTTTGTCGTACCCTGGATGTGATTCCACTCTCTATCGGTATCCGGAAGCTGCGGAAACTTAATAATTTCGGAGTTATTCAAAGTTTCTTCTGAAAATGAATCGAATTCCCAGCTCAGTGTATAACACATAGCAGATTTCCCTTCGTTATAATAAGCAGTAGACGGAGCCCAGTCACCGGTTTGTCCCAGCGTATCCTCCGCGAACATTCCCGCATTGCGCATTTCTTCTACCAGCTTGGCAGCTTTTCTCATTGCTTCCGTGTCGAATTTCATTTTATCATCCGACAGAAGGTTGAGCACATCCTGAACTCCTGAAGTATATTGGCAAACAAGCTCATTATACCAGAAGTGTGAAGGATTCCCGAGTTTTGAGCCTACATTGAGCGGCGTTACACCATTTTCACGGAATACTCTCCCCACTTCCATAAATTCTTCCCAGGTTTCTGGATACTTAAGATTATATTTCTGAAACAGCGATTTGTTAGCCAGTAAAACTGCGGATGCACCTATACGAGGCAAACAGAGGCGTTTTCCGTCAAAAGTGCAGGGAGCCCATACAGTATCAGAAAAATTATCTACGCTGATGTATTTACTTTTTGCCATATACTCATCTACATTTGCAAGTATGCCTGCCGCTGCATATTCCTTGCAGACGCATCCGGGCCAGAACTGCCAGACATCCGGTTCATTGTTTGCAGCAACATCGACACGTATCTTGTTTTTCTGTTCATCTCCCTGGATTTCTTCCAGTTCAATACGATACTGTGGGTTTTCTTTTACAAATTGATTAAACCTTTCGCGTGCGATATTGGACTCCTTGTCCACACCCCACAACGGTGAAAAACGAATCGTAACCTGTTTCTGTTTACCGGTTGATTCAGTTTGAGACTGAGATGATGTACTGCCTTTATCAGTTGAAGCTTTCTGACAGCCAGTAAAAATAAGGCAGAGCATCAACGTCAACGAAATGATCGATAGGGCTCTTTTTCCTTTCATGATCTGACCTCCTAAGCTATTTTTTTGTGCAACTATATTTTATAGGTGAATTATGCACAAAAACAATCCGAGAATCTTGACTTTTTTGTGCATTTTTTTATTTATACGGAGGATAAAATGAAACTCAGAAAACAAGAAAATATGACAAATAACATGAAAATATAAAAAATGAATGCTATATTGCATTAAAATGCTTTGAATTTTATTTATGTGTCAAAAAATAAAACATTATTTTCTGGAAATATTGGTTCCGGTGCGCTGTTTATACAATTTGGAGAAATACTGCGTATTGGGATATCCTACCCTTTCTGCAATCTCATAAACTTTTAAATCGGTTGTGCGATATAATTTATCAGCAAGTTCAATTCTTTTGTCTATAATATAATCGGTAAAGCTGCATCCAACTATGCTTTTAAAGATCCGGCTGAAATATGAAACACTGAGATGGACATGTTCAGCAACCATTTCCAAGCTTAAATGTGGGTTTGTGAGGTTTTTTTCAATAAATTCAACAGCATTTATAACATCCTGGCGCATAGATTTTGCTGAATCATTTTTTACCGAATTAAACACCTGTTCCAATAAATCAACAATTTCTGCTACACTTTTGCATGCCTTGATTTGATATATATTTTTAAAAAATATACGGCTTAACAGATTTAATTGCTTGTCCTCCAGGTTATCAATCAAAATCAGTTGATTTATCATGGCAATTGCGATTTTTTCAGCATCGCTGCAGCTAATTTCAAAATTATTTTTGAGCATGGAAACGATGCTCTCAAAAGTTTCACAATAATTATCAACCGTCATGTTCAAAATATCTTTCATTATTTTTTCTATACAGAGAGGCGATTCTTTCGTTTCATTATTATCATTTCTGATTTCCTGAATTACACGTTTTACGCTTTCAGCGATATCCTCGGGATACATTTTGGGTTTAAACAAAAAATCCTTGACATTATGCTGCATGGCAATGCGCATGTTTTCAAAATCATTATAACAGCTCATTATAATAACTTTTGGTTTTTTCCTAAACTTTTCAATTTCCTGAAGCAGTTTTAAACCATCCATAACTGCCATTTTAATATCAGTAATCATAATGTCAATTTTGTTCTCAGTAATTATCTGGAGGGCCTCTTCACCATTTGAAGCCTCGAAAAAATAGTCAATCCCTATTTTTTCCCAATCAATGCAGCTTTTTATACCAATTCTTACAACTGCTTCATCATCTACAACGAGTAAGCTATACATTGGCTAAGTCCTCCCGATCCTTTATTATGGGCAACGTAATCGTAACAGTTGTTCCTTTTCCTACATAACTCTCAATTTTTTGGCCATATTCATCTCCAAAGGTGAGGCGGATACGCTCATTCACATTTTTTATTCCAATACCCGATGAATGCTCGAGTAATTTCATGTCAAATCCGACTCCGTTATCCTTTATTTTAAATATCAATTTTCCGTCTGATATATAGCCTTTTACAATAATTTGCGGTTCACATATCTTTTTATTGAAAGCATGTATAAAGATATTTTCAATACTTGGATGTAACGTAAACTTTTGAATATATAAATTATAAATCTCCTCATCCAAAACAAAATCGACCCTTACCTCATCGCCATATCTCATTTTTTGCAATATTATATATTGTTTCAAAAAATCAATTTCATCTTTTACAGTAACCATTGTCTGATTATCCCTGAAACAGAACTCCAGCATATTAACCAAGCAAACAATTGCATCGGCAATTTGATTCTGTTTGGCAATAAAAGCCATAAACTTAATCGAATTTAAAGTATTGTATAAAAAATGAGGACTAATCTGCCTTTGCAGCATTTGTATTTCGATATCTTTTTTTTCTTTTTCTTTTTGAACATTATCATGAATCAGGCTGTTAATTCGATTAATCATAATATTAAAGCTGTTTTCCAATGACTGAATATCTTTATTAACGGAATTTAGCGGAGGAAGCCCTAATACTTTATCTTCCGTTACAATATTCCCGATATTTTCTATTAGCTTCTGTATTGGCCTTGTAATAGTAGAAGCCAAGAGAAATCCGGTTACAGTTGCAAACACAGTAGACATTAAAATGAGCAGTATGCTTTTTATAATGAGTTCGATCTCGTTTTCTCTTAATTCAACGGGGCTGAATTTATATACCGTTAATCCCGTATCTTCAATAACGCTCTTTATTGCCATATACTTATGTCCTTTTATAAATTGAACACCATCATCTTTATCTGCCATTGTTTTCAGCAACTCATTTGATAAAGTCTCCTGATTGTAATTATTATTGCTCAGTTCCAACACAATGCCATCTTTATCGGCAAGTACTATAAATGAATTTTCACTTCCGGAAATAACAGGACTGAAAACGTTTTCGACATAAGAACTGCTGACATCAATCTGAATCAAAAAATCAAATTTCTCATCATTATTAGTTTTTATCATGCCTGATACAAAAGATATTATCTTATTCTTATCTTTAGGGTAGTAATAATCTGCTTCGTGAGGAGGAATGAAATTCCACTCGACAGAACTTGTATAGTCATACTGCAGCCAGGGTTTTTCCAAAAGAAGTGATATATTTGTTGGAATGGAACTATAGAGCGTTCGGGGTTTTTTATCATGTATAACATATATATTTAAGATACCGCGGCTTGTTCTCCTTATACTTTGCAGCATATTCTCCACCAGTCGGATATTGGTCATATCTTTGGATGTATATTTATACGGTGTAATTCTCATAAAATTTAATTCACTTAAAAGCGCCGTAACCTCATATTGAATCCGGTCCAACTGTGAATAAAAAGCCGAAAATTCTTTCACGGCTTCCTCTATCATTTTCCACTCATAATTGGCAGTATTCTCCCACAAGGATTTCCTTTCGGTTTCGTAATAAAGAATCGACGCTATTAATACCGGAATCTCCACAACAATGATGAAAACAATAATAAGTATCTTTTTTGTATTCAGGCTGACAGGCATATTTTTTCGATTTTTATTCTTCAGCATAATTTATGTACCTCAAAGTGCGTGGATAAGAAGACAATAATAATAAACAACCCATAAGCTTTCCAATATTTATTATACATTTTATAATCATGCATAACAAGAAGCAACAACAAACAAAATGTAAAGGTAATGAAATTACTGTTGTTCTCATTTTATGCCTCTAAGGAAAGAAAGCTTCCGGTACCGTTTCCCAAAGCAGTTGTCCAGGTATTTATCCACGATTTCTGAGAAGTCCTTCAAAACATCGCTTGAAAGATTGAATGAGAATGCGTCCTTTATTTCTGCGCATATCACGTAAATTATCGCTTTTGCGGCGCCCGGCTTTATTTTTACCGCATCACCCGTTTGTTTTCTGCATTCTTCACAGACAAAACCACATTTGTCAAAACTGAAATATATATCATCA
>Ga0134103_1003584_pt1 | contig 10240 bp, 11 predicted proteins | sample 14_taG_2_FD_94445 | JGI IMG/M metagenome (GOLD analysis project Ga0134103, IMG submission 94445) | Switchgrass degrading microbial communities from high solid loading bioreactors in New Hampshire, USA - 14_58_20_212_A1 metaG | ecosystem: Engineered > Bioreactor > Semi-continuous > Anaerobic >...
ACGTTATTTCGGCACCTTTAGGCGAAAGATTACTCTTCCTGCTACAGTAAAGGCGGATGGGGCCCATGCCAAATACCGCAATGGTGTTCTGGAATTGACCTTTTTGAAGGATCAGCATCCTGCCGCCCGGACTATTGAAGTAGATTTTCATTAAAATAAAAAGGTTTAGAGTGTCGGTTACCCGACACTCTTGCTATTTATAACGAATTTTATTATAGCAATTATAACGAATAATATATTTTTACAATAAAATATAACAAATCATATAATGAAATTTAAACAAACCTGTTTTTAAATATAATGACATTTCCTCTGTCTAAACTTTGCTTTTTATTTTTGTTTGACTTATAAAGCACAAAAGAGTAATATTTTTATGTATAAACAAGGAGAATAATTATGAAAAGAAGGTGAGAAAACTGGACGGTGACAGTTGCTACGGACCTAAATTGAATATTACAGCATTAAGCAGGTTAAAGTCTTGGTTTTCTTCTTCTTTTCATATTAAAAGGAGTATATGGGATTCTGAGACTTAACCTGCTAGAACGGGGGGGAAACGGTGCTCAGAATCTACAAAAATGATGGTATTAATTTTACTGAATTAGATATTACCAATTTAGTTAGAAACGCTTGGATAAACCTGGTAAACCCTACCGCTGAGGAATTGGAGTTGGTTGCGGAAAAAACCAAAACACCTATTGACTTCCTTAAGGCAGCGCTGGATGAAGAGGAACGTCCGCGTATTGAAATGGAAGAAGAATCGGTTTTAATATTGATTAACATTCCGGTTATGCTCAGCGAAACGAATTACGATACTTTGCCTCTGGGAATTATTATTACTCCTCAACACATTATATCTGTCTGCCTGGAAAATAACCCGGTTATTCTTGAGTTTAACGAATACAATCGAAGATACTTCAGTACGGCAAAAAGAACGAGATTTTTATTTCAAATCTTATATAAGTCTGCAACTTATTATCTCCGTTATCTGCGTCAGATTAGCAAATTGAGCGAGCAGATCGAGCTCGGTTTGCGTCGGACCATGAAAAACAAAGAGTTGTTTGAACTTATGGATCTTCAACAGGGCTTGACTTATTTTACCTCATCCTTGAGGGCTAACGGTATTGTTCTTGATAAACTACTTCGAATTCGCTCCAACCAGCAGACCAATCATCTTATTCAAATTTTCGAAGAGGATGAGGATCTGTTAGAAGATGTAATCATTGAAAACAACCAGGCTGTGCAAATGGTTGAAATGTACAGCAGGATTTTATCGGGTATGGCTGAAACTTTCGCTTCCATTATCTCCAATAACTTGAATATGGTTATGAAATTCTTAACGGCTATGACTATTATTTTGGCCATCCCGACGATGATTGCAAGCTTCTGGGGCATGAATGTCCTGGTACCGTTTCAGGAAAACCGATTCGGTTTTCTATGGGCTGTTATAATAATATTGGCTGCTACCGGAATAACTACGTATGTACTTATTCGACGAAGAATTCTTTGATTGACGAGGATAGGGGGATGGTTCTTTGATGCGGACAAGGGAACTGTCCCCTGTCTTCTTCTTAAGCAAATGTTCGGTCAAAATATATGTTTTTGCTGCCGGCACTTAAGGGGATGCCGACCACAATTTCTCCTTCCATTAATCCCAGTTTTCTTGCTGCTGTGCCCACCGTATACATAATGCGATTATCGACATTGTGAATGCTTGCAGTTTTAACGGCTGAACCAAGAGCAATACCGAGATCAATTAGACGCCAGGCACATAAAGGGCCTGCATGTTCGGGACCTTCCGTGGGAGCTGGGAGTTGGGAGCATTTTGGGTAACCGCAGGCTCCGCAGTTCAGGTTAGCGGGTTTGGCCTCCTGTAAAGCCAGTATAACAACGGCTTGAGAATTTCTGACATTTTCGCTGTCGCGGATATAAGATTTTTTGCCGGGCTGTTCTCCCAATTCCTTCATTTTGTCCGCCAGGTAACCGATAATTTCTGAATTGGTTACAACCTTGATTCTCACGGAGTCTTGGCCTCTGGCTTTAGGAGCGGTGTTAGCTGACAAAGCCATTAATTCAGCTACAGTTTTAATTATTTCCATTAGCTTGTCTCCTTTGCAATTTTTATTATTTTTATATTATATAATATAAAAATATTATATATAAAAATCGAAATAAATCCTACAGCATGTAAACTTTCCTGTTGGTTAATAGAGGTGAACAGAACTGGTCGGAAAAATTTTATCCGTATCCGAGATTAATCGAGAAATCAATCAAGCCTTGAAAAACCACTTGTTTTTACAAAATTGCTGGGTAACCGGAGAAATATCCAATTTTAAGGATCATCAACCTTCAGGTCATTGGTATTTTACTATAAAGGATGAGAATGCAAGTCTTAGGGCCGTAATGTTCAGATCCAAAGCAGCCTTAGCTGCTTTTAAACCGCAAAACGGCATGAAAGTCTTGATCCGTGGCAGCGTGAAACTTTATGAGAAAGACGGCAATGTTCAGATTTATGTAGAAGAAATTTTACCAAGCGGTTTAGGGGCTTTATATATTGCCTTTGAACAGTTGAAGACCAGATTAGCGGCGGAAGGATTGTTTGCAGCTGAGAAGAAAAAACCTATCCCTAAGTATCCGCAGCGAATTGCTATTATTACCAGTCCAACCGGTGCAGCCATAAAAGATATTGTAAATATTGCTACAAGGCGCAATCCCCTGGTCAAGTTGATTGTTTTTCCTTCTGCGGTGCAAGGGGAGGCTGCTCCGCGAGAAATTGCCGAGGCAATAGACAGGGCCAATACTTATAATGATATCGATTTGTTAATAATAGGCAGGGGAGGGGGCTCGTTAGAGGAGTTGTGGGCCTTTAATACTGAGGAAGTTGCCAGGGCTATAGCTCGCTCCAAAATCCCTATAATTTCTGCCGTGGGTCATGAAATAGATTTTACAATAGCCGATTTCGTTGCCGACTTGAGAGCACCGACTCCCTCAGCGGCTGCAGAAATTGCCATACCGTTGTTAACGGATTTACAGGCTACTGTTGTTTCCTATCAAGATAAACTTTATCAAAAAATGACTTTAATTTTAGAACGGCATAGAAATAAGATTCGGGAGTTATCTTCGCATCGTGGCTTGGCTATGCAAAGCTTTAAACTGGAACAAGCGCGCCAGGAAATTGATATGCTGGCTGTCCGTCTGCAGGACAGTATTACTGGATTTCTCACTAAAAGAGATGGTATACTTAAACTGCTTAGTACAAAAATTGATATGCTCAGCCCCTTAACAACGTTGGGGAGAGGCTATGTCCTTGCTTACAATGTTGAGGGGAAAGTGGTGAATTCTGTTGCCAATCTTTCCGTGGGTGATGAGTTGCAATTGCAATTCAAGGATGGCAGAGCGGATTGCGCAGTTAGAAGGGTAAATAAATCATAAGAAATACCATGCTAATATTAATGTTGAATTTTAGAAGGAGTTGGACATGACCAAGAAAAAAGTAGAACTAAGTTTTGAAAAGGGAATAGAAAGATTGGAGCAAATTGTTAGCGAACTGGATCAAAATAATTTGCCTCTGGATGAGGCTTTGGCTCGTTTCCAGGAAGGTATTGAACTGGTCAGACATTGTAATCGCCTCTTAGATCTGGCAGAAGCCAAAATTAAAGTTTTAATGGAAGATAGTGAGGAAAGTACAAAAGACGGCGAGGAAGAGGTTATACCAGGTAATGTTTAAACAACAATATGAATACTATTGTCAATTGATAGAAGAATATCTTGATCAATTGCCTTGGGACCAAAGTTTAATTTGCAAAAGTATGAACTATTCCCTAAAAGCCGGAGGCAAACGGATAAGGCCGGTGTTGGCTTTGGCTTGCATTGAGGTTGTCGGCGGCCAGCCGCTTGATTTTGTTAAGGAAGCCGCAGCTTTGGAACTTATTCATACCTATTCCTTAATTCATGATGATTTGCCGGCTATGGACAATGATGATTTCAGGCGTGGCCAACCCTCCAATCATAAAATGTTTGGTGAAGCAACTGCCATTCTTACCGGTGATGCCTTACTTACCTATGCTTTTGAACTTTTGGCTCAACCTTCACTTGCCCCTCCGGAAAAACAATTGCGAGTAATCCGGGAAACTGCTCAGGCAGCAGGTTGGCAAGGAATGGTCGGGGGTCAGGTACTGGATACTTTGAGTCAAGAACAGGATTATTCCTTGATAGATATTGAAAATATTCACCGTAAAAAAACAGGAGCCTTATTGGTAGCATCTGCCCGTTTGGGAGCAATTTTAGGGGGAGGAACAGAAGACCAAATAGAAAAGATTTCTGATTATGCCGCCCTTATTGGCTTGGCTTTCCAAATCAAGGATGATATTTTGGATATCAGTAGCGAACAGGCCATTCTCGGAAAACCAGTCGGCAGTGATTTGAAACAAGGCAAAAAAACTTATGTCTCCGTGCTGGGTCTCTCCAAGGCCGAAAAGCATCTGGAAGATACCATAGCTGCAGCTAAACGGTGCCTTGCAGACTTTTCTGACAGCGCGGAATTTCTTTCATCTTTGGCTGATTATATTGCTCAGCGCAATACTTGATTGGTCGATTTATACTGGTGCAAGGTGGGCGCAAGATGACTCATATTGCAGCAATTTTGGATAATAAGATTATGTGGGCTTCTTTAGTCGCTTTTGTTGTGGCCCAAGGAGCAAAAATTCTAATTAACTTTATTTTGGAGAGAAAATGGAATTTTAATCTATTAATGAGTTCAGGCAGTTTTCCTAGCTCACATACGGCTATTGTTGCTGCTTTGGCGGTAAGCGTTGGCAAAGTGGAGGGCTGGGATTCTTCTTTGTTTGCTATTGCGGTTACTTTAGCGGTTATAGTTATGTACGATGCAGCCGGTGTCCGCCGAGCGGCGGGAAATCAGGCTAAAGTTATTAATTATGTTGTGGATTGGCTCAAAATGCATCAAGGCGACCGTCTGGTATTTAATTTGGAAGAAAAAAGATTAAAAGAGCTAATAGGCCATACCCCTTTTGAGGTTTTTGGGGGAGCGCTTGTTGGTTGCCTTGTTGCAATACTGTTTTTTGGCATTTAGAACATTATTAATTATAATATAATGGTAATCAATGTACCCATTTTGTTATAGTTTTTCCTAAATCAAGATCCTATTATTTTCAATTTTAATGTTTATTTACTTTTATTTACTTAAGGAGAGTAAGTTCTTTGGTAAATAAAAAGAAACGCAGTGTTAAATATCTTATCACTGTTCTGATTATGACTTTTTTTATCGCCGCTTTCCTGGGAAGCGGAACGGAAGCTGTCTTCCGCTATTTACCCTTGAGTTTGGCTTGGATGCTTTTAATCATAGTAATCGCCGTAGGCATTATCTTTGACGTTTTGGGAGTGGCTGCCGCTGCTGCCGATGAAGCACCTCACAATGCCAGGGCGGCCAGGAAAGTTTTTGGGGCCAAGCAATCTGTTTACTTAATTAAACATGCCGATAGGGTGTCCAACTTCGCTTGTGACATCATTGGTGATATAACCGGTACCCTTAGTGGGGCCATAGGAGCCACGATTATTATGAATTTGATATCTAGTTACCCGTCATTAAGCGAATGGGAAATATTGTTGAATGTTTTAATCCTGGCAGTTATAGCATCCTGTACCGTCACAGGAAAAGCCTGGGCTAAAACATTTGCCCTCAATGAAGCCAATTCCATATTGGATTTGACAGGAAGAATAGTTGCCTGGCTGGAAAAAGTCACGAGGCTTAATTTGACCGGAGCAGCGAAAAGGGGAGGAAAATGATTTGGGGTTACTTGAAAGGATAAATTCGCCGCAGGATTTAAAAAAACTTACTTATAGCCAGCTGGACGAACTCGCGGAGGAAATCCGGCAGGAAATGATAGATGTAGTTTCCCAAAATGGTGGTCATTTAGCTTCAAATTTGGGAGTTGTGGAATTAACGATTGCCTTGCATCGGGTCTTTAATAGCCCTGAGGATAAAATCATATGGGATGTCGGGCATCAATCTTATGTACATAAACTTTTAACCAATCGGAAAAAAGAATTTAAAAGTCTTAGACAATTTGGAGGTTTGGCCGGGTTCCCCAAGAGAGAGGAAAGCGTTCATGACTGCTTTAATACCGGCCATTCCAGTACCTCAATTTCTGCGGCTTTAGGTTTTGCCAAGGCCAGGGATATAAAAAAAGAAAACTACCATGTAGTAGCCGTTATCGGCGACGGGGCCATGAGTGCCGGGATGGCTTACGAAGCTTTAAATCATGCCGGTAATAGTGATAGTAATCTTATCATTGTTCTAAATGATAATGAAATGTTTATTTCCCCTCGTGTCGGTGCCATGTCCTCTTATCTTAATAAAATAAGGACGGCTCCAGGCTATGATCGAAGAAAAGAAGAATTGAAAAATTTTTTAACCCATATACCGGCTATTGGGTCATCGGTAGCCAAAGCAGCGGGCAAAGCCAAAGACGGGCTTAAATATTTTCTGGTGCCCGGTGTGGTCTTTGAGGAACTGGGAGTTACTTATTTAGGCCCAATCAATGGTCATAACATTTCTAATCTGGAAGAGGTTTTTAACCGGGCAAAACTAAAAAAAGGGCCGATCCTCATCCATGTGGTTACCAGCAAGGGGAGAGGCTATGAGCCGGCCAGACAAAGACCCGATGTTTTTCACGGAGTGGGGCCATTCAATAAAGAAACGGGCGAAATTTTAAAAAAGGATACACCTCCTAGTTATACCCAGATTTTTGGTCGTACTGTTTGTGAATTGGCCGCCCGGGATGACAGTATAGTAGCGGTTACTGCAGCCATGGGAAGCGGAACAGGGTTAAGCGAATTCGGCAGGCTTTATCCCCATAGATTTTTCGATGTGGGGATTGCCGAACAGCACGCTGTGACTTTTGCAGCTGCTTTAGCCTTTGGTGGGCTCAAACCTGTGGTATCCATGTATTCCACATTTTACCAACGGGCCTATGACCAGGTTCTGCACGATATATGCCTGCAAAATGCACCTGTTGTCTTGGCAGTGGATCGGGCCGGCGTGGTGGGGGAAGATGGACCTACACACCATGGTATATTTGATATTTCTTTTTTCAGGGCTATACCGAACTTGACTATCATGGCCCCTAAGGATGAAAATGAATTGAGACATATGATCTATTCGGCATTTACTTACAAACAGCCGGTTGCTGTGCGCTATCCCCGTTCCGAGGGTATGGGCGTTAAAATAGACCAAGAAATGCGATTGATTGAAAAGGGTAAAGCGGAGCTAATGCGAGAAGGTCAAGATTTAACGCTCATTGGTTTCGGTCCGGTTGTATATATGTGTTTGCAAGCGGCGGAAAAATTAGTCACTTTGGGTATTGACGCGACGGTAATCAATCTAAGGTTTATTAATCCTCTCGATGAGAATTTAATAGTTGCTTGGGCTTTAAAGACAGGGAGAATTGTAACTGTAGAGGATCATATCTTAAACGGGGGAACAGGCAGTGCTGTGCTTGAACTTCTCCAAAGCAAGGGTATTACAAATGTTAAAGTTGAGAGGATCGGCTATAAAGATTATGTTGAGCATGGATCATCAGCCGTGTTGCATCGAATTTACGGTCTAAACCCCGAGCAGATCGTCAAAGCTGCCCTGAGACTAGTAGGAAAACAAAGGGAAGGTAAGGCAAGTGGCTAAGAATAAATCCAGGCTGGATGTGGTTCTGGTACAGCAAGGGCTGGCTGACAGCAGGGAAAAAGCTAAAGCTTTAATACTGGCCGGCCAAGTATATGCGGAGAATGTCCGGCTTGATAAACCGGGAATGACGGTCAAAGAAGACATTAAATTAACAATAAAAGGGGATGTAAATCCTTATGTTTCGCGCGGCGGTTTAAAACTGGCCAAGGCGATTAAGGTTTTTAAATTGGATTTTCAAGATAAAATCGTTGCTGATATAGGTGCCTCCACAGGAGGATTTACGGATTGTGCGTTGCAGCACGGGGCGCGAAAAGTATACGCCATTGATGTCGGTTATGGGCAACTGGATTGGAAACTGCGCAACGACGATAGGGTTGTATGCCTGGAAAGAACTAACGCCAGATTTTTGCCGGAGAATAGTTTGCCGGAAAAAGTTGATATAGTAGTATGTGATGTTTCATTTATTTCCGTAACCAAAATCTTGCCGGCTATGTTTTCCTTGCTTCAACCGGAAGGGCAAGCAATTATACTAATTAAGCCTCAGTTTGAAGCAGGTCCGGAAAATGTCGGCAAAAACGGTGTAGTCAAGGAACCGCAAATCCACCGGCAGGTAATTGAATTCGTTTTACAGGAAGCTGAGAAACATCATTTTATAGTTCTGGGACTTGATTATTCTCCAATCCGGGGACCGGAAGGAAACATCGAATTCTTGGCTTGGCTGAAAAAAAGCCGCACTGAAGCCCAAAGCATTGCTTGGCGGCAGCTTATCCCGACTTTAGTACAACAGGCACAAAAAGAAACGGAGTAAATAAAATGGCGCATCGAGTTGGTTTATATCTTAATCGTAGCAAAATTAATACGGATACTTTTCTGCCCCAATTAACTGTTTGGTTTGAACAACAGGGTTGGGAAACGGTTTTTGATTGGCAAAACAATGAAGAATTGGTTCAAAGCCTTGATTTTATCCTTTCCCTGGGAGGGGACGGAACAGTGCTGAAAGCTGCGCGGGAGGCAGCACCGTTCGGAATTCCGGTTTTGGGAGTTAATTTTGGTCGCCTGGGTTTTCTATGTGAAGTGGAACGGGGCGATATTTATTCGGCTTTAAGAAAAGTAATGAGTAAAGAGTACTCGATCGAAGAAAGAATGATGCTGGAGGCAAGCATTAACAGGTCAGGCAAGATAATGAAGTTTAAAGTGTTGAATGATGTGGTTTTTTTCAGAGAATATTCGGAGCACATGATTACTTTAGAAGTAAAGCTTTCCGGGCAAGCCATTGCCAGTCCTCCCGCTGACGGTTTAATAATTGCAACTCCTACCGGCTCAACTGCATATTCCCTATCTGCCGGAGGGCCAATTGTCAGCCCGGATGTTGAAGCAATACTAATTACCCAAATTTCTGCCCATTCCCTTTCTTCCAGACCGATGGTTGTTTCCCGCCACGAAAAAATTGATATTACTTTTACCAAAGGAACGATCTGTCGGGTCACTTTCGACGGCGGAAATGTGTTGGTGATGAATCCCGGGGAAACAATGCGGGTAGAATCTATACCGTTAAAGGCTAAGTTTATCCGCTTGGCAGGCCGCAATTTCCCTAAAGTAGTAAGGGAGAAGCTGCGAGATCGTTGGCATGAATAACAAGTAATAAAAAAGCTTTTTTAATAAAATTTATTATTAAATTTCGTTTAATAATTGATTTTTTGAAAAACATTAAGAATTTATTGTAATAGCAATAAAAATATAAGGTTGGCGTTGACATGGAAAATGGGGGTTGTACCGGCAATAACAATAGCAATGGTTCCAGTAACTGGTTAGGTCCAAGGGGTATTCAGGATATCCAAACCCTGTTGCGCAATTATTTAAAAGCCGTTATCCTACCCGGCGATCTTGTAGTTGATGCCACTGCAGGACGTGGACGGGACACCTTGTTTTTGGCTCAATGCGTTGGTGATAATGGAAAAGTGTATGCTTTTGACATCCAGGAAGAAGCCCTTGCTTCCACCCGTGAATTAATAAATAAACATGGTTGGGAAAGGCGAGTGAAAATCATTAAGGCTTCCCATTCCCAAATTAGTGCTTATGTCCCTCCGGGTATTAAAGCGGCAGTTTTCAATTTAGGCTATTTGCCCGGCAGTAGCAGTAAAGTTGTAACCAGAGCGGAAACAACAGTGCAGGCAGTGAAGCAGGCCTTAAATCTTCTTACCTATAAAGGTTTGATGGTCATTACGGTATATCGCGCTCATGATCATGCTTTGGAAGAATCCGAAGCTCTTTTGAATTATCTAACCTCTTTGGAAAAAAAGGAATTTTGCGTTTTGCAAGGAATTTACCTTAATCAAAAGGAATTGTCCCCATACTGGATAATAATAGAAAAGAATAGGAGGAAAAACTGATGAAAGCCCGCCGGCAAAAAAAAATTCGAGAGATAATTACCAACGAAGTAATAAAAACTCAGGAAGACCTTGCTGGTAGGCTCTTGGAAGAAGGCTTTGCCGTTACTCAGGCTACAATTTCCAGGGACATTAAAGAGATGGGGCTGGTTAAGGTCCC
>Ga0134103_1003587_pt1 | contig 10236 bp, 12 predicted proteins | sample 14_taG_2_FD_94445 | JGI IMG/M metagenome (GOLD analysis project Ga0134103, IMG submission 94445) | Switchgrass degrading microbial communities from high solid loading bioreactors in New Hampshire, USA - 14_58_20_212_A1 metaG | ecosystem: Engineered > Bioreactor > Semi-continuous > Anaerobic >...
ACTTCCGATGAATCTGTTTCATACTCAAGCCATGCTCCCCTATAGGGAATTACTGTATTCGAAAAAAGATTATTTCCGTGCTTATCCTTCTCCTTGGAGTAATATACGCCGGGGGAACGGACCAACTGACTTACGATAACACGCTCTGCACCGTTTATAACAAAGGTACCTGTTTCGGTCATCAGCGGGAAGTCTCCCATAAAGATTTCCTGTTCTTTAACCTCGCCGGTCTCCTTATTGATAAGGCGAACCTTAACTTTTAAAGGCGCCGAATAGGTTGTGTCCCTTTCCTTGCACTCTTCAACCGAATACTTGATATTATCGGTTTCCAAAGTATAATCGATGAATTCCATTATCAGATTACCGGTGTAATCAGTAATAGGGGATACATCTCTTAATACTTCTCTTAAGCCCTCTTTAAGAAACTGCTGATATGAGTTCTTTTGAATCTCAATCAGGTTTGGCATATCAAGGACTTCCTTGATGCGGGCAAAACTCATTCTTTTTGTTCTACCCAGTTGAACTTCATGGACCATTAATAATTACCTCGTATGAACCGCATATTTTGGTGTAAAAGACATAAAAATATAGATGGGGAAACGAATCCATTCCGGTAAAAATTAATTTTGTCAGGTTATTGACTCGTGTATAGCTCCAAGGTATCATTCTCCCGATCTATTATTTTAATCTTAAAGATTATTGACATGTATTGTATCATTAATACAATTGTGCTATTATATTATCAAAATAATAGTACAGATGCCCAACTAAAAAGCGAATAATACAATACCTGTATATATAATAATGCAGTTTTTAATTGTAACATATGGGTTGCCCAAAGTCAACCAATAATATTGTTTTTTTTTAAAAACATTTTATTTTCTTTTATGTTTATGTCTATTCGACTTTGATTTCAAATCTCTCAAATAAAACCGGATTTAAAAATTGATCGGCATTAAAAGAGGTTCTTCGGTATTTGACATACTCGCGGGTATTTTTTGACAGCCACATAGGTACCTCTATTTTTAACAGGTTGCAAACACCAACAAGACTTTTTTCCAACCTGTCCTGATATGAACCTTCGCTGTCGTCAACCTCGTAGACCTGTTCCGATAAAGTTATAGTTCCTTTTATAAGTTTTCCTACTATACGCATATAATGACTCCTTTGATTAATAAAAAACCTCCATTAAATACAAACCCTGAGGCGGGGCTGTTACACCTAATGAATTGCGCTGCTGATTTTTTATTGCCTGTTCAATTATTTCCGGTTCGAAACGTCCTTTCCCAATGTCTACCATGGTTCCCACCATTATTCTAACCATATTATAAAGGAAACCATCTCCCTTTATATCATATATCAAAAATTGCCCATGTTTTTTCCATTGAGAATAAAATACAGTCCGGTCAAAGGTTTTCACGCTATGGCCAGCAGCACAGAATGCTTTAAAGCATTTATGTCCCAAAAAATATCCTGCGGCTTTCTCCATTGCCTCAAAATCAAGCTTTTCCGGAACATGCCAGGCTTTATTGGCCAATAACGCCGATTTTTGAGGTCTGTTGATTATTATGTATCGGTAATGCTTCCCTTTAGCCGAAAAACGGGCATTAAAATCAGTTTCTGCTTCTTCAGACGATATTACCGATACATTGTCGGGAAGATATGCATTCAGCGCCGGAGTAAATTTTTCTGCGGGAATGGTTGAGTTGGTGGTGAAATTGGCTACCTGTCCGCAGGCATGTACCCCTGCATCGGTCCTTCCCGCTCCCACAGGCATAACGTCCTCTCCCGTAAGCTTTTTAATAGCTTTCGACAGAACTTCCTGCACAGAAAGGGCATTTTTCTGGTACTGCCATCCATGGTAACCTGAACCGTCATATTCAATCACAAGTTTTATATTTCTCATGCATTAACCTCTGTCCAACCAGGAAGTATTTTAAATCCTCTTTGAAATCAAAGCCGCTCCAACGATCCCTGCATCATTTCCCATTTGGGCGGCAACAATTTGAGTATTTTTCAAATCTCCGATAAAGAAGGTCCTTCCCTTCATCTTTTCCCTAAGCGGAGCCAGGAGGTTTTCTCCTTCTTTTGAAACACCGCCTCCGATTGCAATAATATCAGGCTGGAATATGTTCACTATGTTGGCAAGACCTTCGGCCAGTATGTCAATATACTCATCTATTACCTTTATTGCTGTTTCATCGCCCATTCTGGCGGCATCAAACGCTGTCTTTGCATCTATCTTATCTAAATCGCCGTCTACAAGCTCTAAAATCTTCGATGACGGATTTTTGACAGCCGCCGCTTTTGTTTGTCTGATGAGAGCGGTAGCAGAAGAATAAGCTTCCCAGCAGCCTTTTCTTCCACAGGTACAGGCTTCTCCGTTCAGCTTAAGAACAATATGGCCTAATTCAGCGGCAGCGCCGTTTGCCCCGATATAAAGCTTATTATTGATTATAATGCCTCCGCCTATACCGGTTCCTATGGTAATAAGCACCGCATAATCCAAACCTTTGGCGGAACCTGCGACACTTTCGGCAATAGCCGCGCAGTTGGCATCATTCTCGACATAGACCGGCACAGGAATAACTTTCTGAATAGCCTCCCTAATAGCCACATATCTGAAACCCAAATTAAAATTAGCTATAATAATGCCGCGTTCTCTGTCCAGCGAGCCTGGACTTCCGATTCCTACGCTGTATATGTCTTTTTCAGAAAGGTTTGCATCACTAAGTAGTTTTTTTATAAGCGAACATATGTCGTTGACTATTTCTTCGCTTTTTCTGGTTCTGCCGGTAGGCATGCTGTCTTTTCTGACTACTTGCCCCTCTTCGTCAACTATTCCTCCTTTGATTTTGGTACCTCCAAGGTCTATTCCGATATAATACATGATAACCTCCTTGAAAAATAACGGCAGGATCGGCCTTAATTTAATTAAATTATATGATATAATAAAGCATAGTCAAGTTAGTCGTTATTATATAAATCGATGGAAGGCAGTATTTATGATATACGGAAGAAATGTAATCCTTCGGACTGTGTATCCGCATGAGATAGAACATGTATATGAGCTTATAACCCATATCAATTCCAAGGGTCCGTATTGGCACCTTACTATACCTTCGGCCAAAGAGTTTATTAATGAATACAATCGCACCGGTTTCTGGAGTATCGACGAGGGGCGTATGTTAATACTTTCCGCTCAACAAGAATACCTGGGTGAGATCCTTTATTTCAAAGGTCTGGATTACCAATCCGGCTATGAAGTCGGATACGAGCTTTTTGACTCAAAATTTGAGGGCAAAGGTTTTATGACTGAAGCTTTGCTGTTATTCTGTGCCTATATGTTTTCTATTCGCCCAATCAACCGTATCCAGGTCAACGTCATGGAAGGAAATATCGGAAGCGCGAGAGTTGCCGAAAAGTGTGGATTTACGTATGAAGGCACCATGAGGAAGGCGACTTTTCACCGGGGGAAATATCACAATCTGAGGCTTTATTCGCTTCTGCGGGAAGAATGCCCCCCTTTGGATGAACTATTAAAAAAGCCTTAAAATAATTCGTTTATGGTTAATTGAATTAAATTGTTATAAAAGGTTCAAAATATTAGCCGGATTTCATTATTGTTATCAGAAGGACTGAATTTACATGGTCATCCAGCTAATTTTCAGAACCTTTTTTATTTATATTTTAGTTGTAATTACTATGCGTATTATGGGAAAAAGGCAGATAGGCCAAATTCAGCCGTTCGAATTCGCTATAGCGGTAATGATATCAGATCTTGCCGCAATACCTCTGGCTGATGAGAGTAAAAATATATATCATGCCATTGTGCCTATCGTGGTATTGGTGGTATGTCAGATTTCTATTTCCTTTTTGTCGATTAAAGGAGTACGAATAAGAGAAATTATTTGCGGAAAACCGGCAGTTCTGATTCGTTGTGGTAAAATACTGGAAAAAAATATGCGTAAGGAGTTGTATACCATTAACGACCTCCTGGAGCAGTTAAGATTCAATAACATCCAGAGCGTCGATGACGTTGAATATGCCATTCTCGAAACCAACGGCCAGTTAAGTGTATTGTTGAAGCCGAATAAACGACCTTTAACCCCCGAAGATCTCAATATGAATCCTCCGGCAGAGTCTTTCGACTACGATGTCATAATTGACGGAAAACTTATAGGCAGGACTCTGGAAAGTCTCAATATAAAAAGAGAATGGTTGGACAACGCTTTGAAGGAGTATGGTATAAATGACTATAAGCAGGTATTTTATGCCTCAATAAACAATAATTTGAAACTATTTGTTCAGAAAAAGGGAGAATACCTGGAATAAGGCCCGAATTATTCACCAATTGGTCCTTAATAAGTTTTCAACAATCGCTTTCATAATTTCTATCTCTATTTTTTTCTGATCAATTTTATCAAGAATTTTTATGACACTGTCGGGATAATCTATTGTAACCTTTGGCGGTTTTCTGTCTACCTGCATCACTTCTACAAATTTATATTTCCCGTCATCATATGAGACCCGTATCATGAAATGGGGATCGAAGCTTTCATTTTTTAATACTTCTGCCCTTACCTCTGTATTCAATGCAACTCCTCCGTTAATATAATTATACTCCCCGATTATTTTATCGTACTTTTTAGCTCAAATACTTACTATTAAATACTTTACGCTAAAAGAAAGAATCAATAATCTCCAGCAACATCCATATATATTTATATTTTACGGCAATATGCGTCCGCTGAATACTACACCCAGCAGGACAATTCCCGCTAAACTGACGGAAAAGTCCAGCTTTGAATAGTGAATTTCCTTAAGCCTTGTCCTCCCCTTTCCTCCGCGATAACACCTGGATTCCATTGCTTCGGCCAATTCATCAGCTCTCTTGAAAGCACTTACAAATAATGGGACCAGAACAGGAATGAAACTTTTTATTCTTGAAAAAATACTGCCTGTATCGAAATTTGCTCCTCGTGATGCCTGAGCTTTCATTATACGAGTGGTTTCGTCAAGTAGTGTGGGTATAAATCTCAGGGCTATTGACATCATCATAGCTATTTCATGGGCAGGTACGCCTATTTTCTCAAACGGTTTTAACAGCTTTTCTATCCCGTCGGTCATAGTCATGGGGGTTGTGGTAATTGTGACCAACGATGCCGTTATCACCAGCATTACCAGCCTCAAAAACAGTTTTATTGCTGCAGAGACTCCCTCATAGGTAACCTTCACTGGTCCTATTGTAAAAATGGGCGTTCCGCCTGTAAAGAATATATTCAATATTGCGGTTAGGATCAGGATGAATAATAAAGGCTTGACCCCCTTTAATGACTGTTTCAGGGGAACTTCGCTTATTAACAGAAGCATCAGGGTGAATAATCCCATCATCAGATATTCATACCATGATTCTATTAAGAATGTAGCCGTCATCAGCAATAAAGTCCAGAATATTTTTGTTCTGGGGTCCAGGCGATGAAGTATCGAGTTGCCGGGAATATACTGACCAAGCGTAATATTATTTATCATTATGCCTTACCCCCCGCCCCGGAATTATCATATTCATAATAAACTCCTTTGCCTCATCCACTGTTAACACATTCTGAGGAACATCGTAACCTGAATTATGGAGTTCCCTGAATAATTCAGTTATTTTGGGTATATCAAGATTATATTTTTTAAGTTCCTCGTATCTCGAAAACACATTTGCGACAGTATCACAAAAAACCAGTCTGCCTTTGTTCATTACAGCCACACGATGGCATAAGGCCGCGACTTCTTCCATATTATGTGATATTATTATTATTGTGGTTCCTTCCTCCCTGTTAAGTCTTGAAAGGAGTTTGAAAACTTCAGAACTACCTTGAGGATCCAATCCTGCGGTAGGTTCATCGAGTACCAGTACTTTTGGTTTCATCACCAAAACTCCGGCAATCGCCACCCTTCTCTTTTGGCCGCCTGAAAGCTCAAAAGGGGATTTATCAAGAAGTTCAGGAGAAATTCCCAGAATATCTATAACATGAAAAACTCTTTTCTTTATTTCTTCCTCATCTAAACCTAATTTAGTCAGTCCAAAAATTATGTCTTTATATACCGTTTCTTCAAACAACTGATGCTCTGGATACTGAAAGATAAGCCCCACTTTTTGTCTTAATTCTTTAAGGCCATTTCCTTCAGCCTTCAGCCCATCCACCTCTATTGAACCTGAAGTAGCTTTTAATATTCCGTTTAAATGCTGAACAAGCGTAGATTTACCTGAACCGGTCTGCCCTATGATACCCAGTATCTCACCTTGGTTTACAGTCAGATTAATATCATAAAGCGCCTTTTGTTCAAAAGTCGTTCCGGGCATATAAACATGGCTTAAATCCCGGATTTTTATTATCGGATTTTCCGGTTTGAATTCTTTTAAAACACGGCTCCATGCCAAATCGGAATTATTACCGTTTTTTCTTTTAATAAGACTTTTCAGGATATCAACCATTTCATTTGTATTTAATGGAAGTTTGTCCATTCTTACACCGTTTTTTCTTAAATCATAAGCAAGAGCAGTTACCTGCGGTACATTAAGTCCAGCTTCCCTTATTTGCTCAACATTCTCAAAAATCTGTCTGGGTGTTCCGGTCAATATAAGTCTTCCATTCTCCATGACCATGACCAGATCTGCTTCAACGGCTTCCTCCATATGGTGCGTGATATGAACTATGGTAATCCCTTTTTCCCGGTTCAGTTTTTTTAGAATCTCCATTACCTCTTTGCGGCCACGGGGATCCAGCATGGATGTAGCTTCATCAAGGACAATACACTTGGGTTCCATTGCAAGAATACCTGCTATTGCAATCCTTTGTTTCTGTCCTCCTGAAAGCATATGGGGCGAATAACCGCTGTATTCCTCCATACCTACCATCATAAGGGACTCATCAACTCTTTTCCTTATCTCTGCAGGTGAAATCCCCAAATTCTCGGGACCGAAGGCCACATCTTCTTCAACTGTCGTGGCGACAATCTGATTGTCAGGATTCTGAAAAACCAATCCAAGAGTTCTTCTTACTTCCCATATCAATTCGTTATTACTGGTATCAATGCCGTCAATAATAACAGTACCTTTAACAGGAATCAAAAGTCCGTTAAATAACCTTGCCAGTGTTGATTTTCCGGAACCATTACGCCCCAATACAACAACAAACTGACCTTGCCTTATAGACAAAGAAATTCCCTTTACGGCCTGTACTGCATTTTCACCTTCATTTTGCGCCATGTATTCATAATAAACATTATCTGTTTTTATAATCGCATTCATAGTTTCATCCTGCAAATAACGGGCATTTACGACTTCCAATCTCTTACTTCAAACCTCCATAAAGCGAATAATGGAGAACGGCACACTCCGTTCTCCATTATTATAAGCAATCGCTCTTTGAAATTAAACCAATTCAAGTACGACAACTTCGGCACCGTCGCCACGTCTTGCTCCAAGTTTGTAAATTCTGGTATAACCGCCTTTTCTGTCCTTATACTTTGGAGCAATCTCATCAAATAATTTGTTTGTCAGGCTTATGGTCTTTCCATTTTCATCCTTTACTCTGTAGACCCAGTTCATGATGAGACGTCTTGCAGCTAATCTTGAGGGACTGTCAACTGGTTTAAGCTCAGTCTTGGTTTCTCTCTCAACTATCTCGTACTTATTCCCGTTCTTTGAAGTTACGGTCTTAAGAACTTTACGTCCCTTGCTGTCTGTTACCGGAGCGCTGATCGTTACATTTTTTGATGCTGTAAAATTATCACATTCTTTCACAGCAAGCGAGATTAATTTCTCTGCTATATTTCTAACTTCCTTAGCTCTGGTTTCGGTTGTCTCAATACGACCATACTGGATCAGAGAGGTTACCAGACTTTTTAACATCGCCTTACGTTGATCTGTAGGTCTTCCTAACTTTCTATAAGCAGGCATTACGTTTCCTCCCCTTACGCATTACTGTTAATCATCACTGCTCGCAAGCTTCAAATTCAGAGCTTCAAGCTTCGATACTACTTCTTCAAGTGATTTACGTCCAAGATTCCTGACCTTCATCATCTCTTCCTCAGTCTTGCTGATAAGATCGTCAACGGTATTAATACCGGCTCTCTTCAAGCAGTTGTAAGAACGAACTGACAGGTCAAGCTCTTCAATTGTCATCTCAAGAATCTTGTCTTTCTCGGGCTCACCCTTTTCGACAAGTACCTCGGTATTCTTCGCTCTATCTGTTAAGTTAATAAATAGATTGAGATGATCGCTTAAGATTTTGGCACCTAGACTAATAGCTTCATCGGGTCTTATGGAACCATCTGTCCATACCTCAATGCTCAGCTTGTCATAATCCGTTACCTGGCCGACACGTGTATCTTCAACTGTATAATTAACCTTTTTAACCGGTGTATAAATGGAATCTACTGGTATTACACCAATGGGCTGATTCGGAAGTTTATTCTTTTCAGCCGGCACATAACCGCGCCCGTGATTGACATTGATTTCCATAAACAATCTACCTGGACCACTTAACGTTGCTATATGCAGATCCGGATTCAATATCTCAACATCAGCATCAGGCTTAATATCAGCAGCTGTGACCTCACCCTCACCCTCGAAATCAATATAAAGTGTTTTGGGATGATCACAGAAGAGTTTCAAACGAAGCTCTTTAATGTTGAGAATAATTTCTGTCATATCTTCGATTACACCGGGTATGGTAGTGAACTCATGAAGAACACCGTCTACCTTAATTGAAGTAACGGCCGCACCTGGAAGTGAGGAAATCAGAATCCTTCTTAAGGAATTACCCAAAGTTATGCCATAACCTCGTTCCAAAGGCTCAATGACAAACTTTCCGTATCTGCTGTCCTCACTCTCTATACACTCAATCCTAGGCTTTTCTATTTCGATCATCATTCAACCCTCCTTGGGTTAATTTAATAAACGGCCAATGGCATCCAATGGCATCTTATTACTTGGAGTACAACTCAACGATGAGATGCTCCTGAATGTTAAGATCAATATCGTCTCTCTCTGGTAAAGCCACAACCTTACCTTTAAGATTCTCCTGATCAACTTCAAGCCATTTGGGAACTACCTTAGCACCTGTAACGTCAAGAATTTCTTTAAAGCGTGGTGATTTTTTGCTGTTTTCGCTAACTTCAATGGTGTCACCAACTTTAACTATATAAGACGGAATATTAAGCTTCTTTCCGTTTACCTTAAAATGTCCATGCGTAACAAGCTGACGCGCTTCGGCCCTGGTTGTTCCGAATCCCATTCTGTATACTACATTATCCAGCCTGGTTTCAAGCAAACGAAGCAGGTTTTCACCTGTAACACCCTTTTTGCGGTTTGCGATTTCAAAATATTTTCTGAACTGGCCCTCTAATAAGCCATAAAATCTCTTGGCTTTTTGTTTCTCGCGAAGCTGAATTCCATATTCCGACAGCTTCTTTCTCTGAGCGCCATGCTGGCCGGGCGCATACGGTCTTCTGCTAATTGCGCATTTATTTGTATAGCATCTTTCTCCCTTTAAGAAAAGCTTTTGCCCTTCTCTCCGGCAGAGTTTGCACGATGCATCCGTATATCTTGCCATCTATCCTTACACCTCCATCAAACTCTTCTTCTCTTAGGCGGTCTGCAACCATTATGCGGAATAGGAGTTACATCCTTAATGGAACTAACCTCTAATCCAGCCGCCTGAAGAGCACGGATTGCTGCCTCACGACCGGATCCCGGGCCTTTTACGTGAACCGCCACTGTCTTAAGACCATGCTCCATAGCAGCCTTCGCAGCTGCCTCAGCAGCCTGCTGAGCAGCAAAAGGAGTACTCTTCTTGGAGCCTCTGAATCCAAGTCCACCGGCGCTTGCCCATGAAATAGCATTACCCTGGACGTCGGTTATGGTCACGATGGTATTGTTAAAAGAAGACCGAATGTGGGCTATGCCACGCTCGATATTTTTCTTTTCTTTTCTTTTTCTGGATCTTCTAACAACTTTAGCTGCTGCCATTTATATAACGACCTCCCGATTATTTCTTCTTATTGGCTATAGTCTTTCTCGGGCCTTTACGAGTTCTCGCATTGGTCTTTGTTCTCTGACCACGAACCGGCAACCCCATTCTATGCCTAATTCCGCGATAACACCTTATATCTGTAAGGCGTTTTATGTTAAGCGCAATCTCTCTCCTGAGATCGCCTTCTACTGTGTATCCTTTTTCA
>Ga0134103_1003589_pt1 | contig 10231 bp, 10 predicted proteins | sample 14_taG_2_FD_94445 | JGI IMG/M metagenome (GOLD analysis project Ga0134103, IMG submission 94445) | Switchgrass degrading microbial communities from high solid loading bioreactors in New Hampshire, USA - 14_58_20_212_A1 metaG | ecosystem: Engineered > Bioreactor > Semi-continuous > Anaerobic >...
TCGGCGAGGCGCGGGATGGCGAGGTGCGCTAGGGTGAAGAGCGAATCCCCGGCGTTGATGGCCTGCGCCTCACCCCAGATCGACCAGGCGGTAGGCCGGTTGCGGCGCAGCGGGCTGCGGTCCTGAATGTCGTCATGCAGCAGCGAGAAGTTGTGGATCAACTCGATGGCGGCGGCGGGCGGACGGGCGGCGTCAAGCGGCCCACCGCTTGCTGCACAGGTCAGCAGGCACAGCACCGGGCGGATGCGCTTGCCGCCGTTGGCCTTGCTGGGCTCGCCATCCGGCCCGACCCAGCCCATATGGTAGTGCAGCATGCGGTAGAAGAGCGGCGGCGACCCGGCGGGCGGCGTCAGCACGGCTTGCAGGTCGGCCTCGATGAGTGGAAGGTAGCGGTCGAAGAAGGTAGAGAGCCCCATTGTTGAACTGCATCCTCACTGGTAGTGGAGCGGCGTCTTCTGAAGGGCGGCGAGGTCCCGTGCGCCGCTGGCCAGCATAGCTATCCTCAACTGCGTGGTGATCACGCGGATTGTCTCGTCGAGCGCGTCCTCGCCCTGCACGGCGGCTCGCAGGTACGGGCCGGCCATGCCGCCGAGGCACGCGCCGAGCGCAATACACTTGGCAATATCGATGCCGTCCCGCAGGCCGCCGCTGGCGAACACGGGCAGGTCGGGCGCGGCCCGGCGCACCATGTTCAGCGACTCGGCGGTGGGGATGCCCCAATCGGCAAAGGCGCGGGCGACGCGGGCATGGAAGGCGGTCGGTGCACGGTGGTACTCCACCTCACTCCACGACGTACCGCCCGCGCCCGCCACGTCGAGCGCCGCTACCCCGGCGTCGGCAAGCTGGCGGGCAGCCTGCTCGGAAAGCCCCCAGCCGACCTCCTTCACGATGACCGGGACGCCACAATCATGGCAGATCTGCTCGATCTTGTCCAGCAGACCGGCCCAGCGGGTGTCGCCCTCCGGCTGCACAGCCTCCTGCAGCACGTTCAGGTGCAGCACGAGCGCATCCGCACCGACCATCTCGACCGCGCGGCGGCACTCGTCCACGCCGTAGCCGTAATTAAGCTGCACCGCACCGAGGTTGGCAAACAGCAGGATGTCCGGCGCGACGTCGCGCACCTGGAAGGTCGGGGCAAGGTCGGGGTTTTCCAGCGCGGCGCGCTGCGAGCCGAGGCCCATCGCCATGCCGTGCTGCTGGGCGGCTGCGGCCAGCGTGCGGTTGATCTGGCGGGCCTGCTCGGTGCCGCCCGTCATCGACGAGATGAGCAGCGGTACGCGCAGCACGCGCCCGAACAACTCCTGGCTTGTGTCAATGTCCTCGAGGTTCAGCTCCGGCAGCGCCTGATGGATGAATCGGTAGCGCTCCAGCCCGGTCGTGAGCCGGGGGAACTGTACGTCCTCTTCAAGGTTGATGCGGATATGGTCCGCCTTGCGCTGCTCAATATCAGGTTGAGCCTCGCCGGGGGAAGCCGTAACTTTTGCCATGTCTGCGTGTTCCTTCACAGTGATGTCGCTCGCCTATAGGCACGACTATAGCGGCGAGGGGGGCGGGTAGCCAATTTCAACTATTTGACGGGCGGCCCGCACGTGATAAACTACTCACTTGACCTTGGTTAATCAGTCTATAAGCCGGAGGTGACGAATGGCAAGCACCGATGAACGCGTTGAGGAACGCGTTCGGGAGATCATTGTCAATTTGCTCGGCGTTGACCCCGAACAGGTGACGCTTGACGCCCGTTTCCGCGAAGATTTGGAAGCCGACTCGCTCGATCTCGTCGAGTTGATCATGGAGTTTGAGCAGGAATTCGGTGGCGAGATCTCCGACGAAGAGGCTCAGAAGATCGAGACGGTGGGGCAGGCTGTCGAGTATCTCAAAGCACACCAGGCGAACTAGCCGCGTAATATTCATCTCCAGATCTACGAAACCGATCGGGCCGGGCGACTGGCCCGCTTTGGTTTCGGACTAACGGGCCTCCGGCGCAGCCTGCCGCTCTCGCAGTGCGGCAATCGCCTGCGCGATTGAGGCTATGGTCAGCCCGGCGATGAAGGCCACGACCCCCCAGCCGGGCAGGATCGCTTGCGCATAGCGGACGGCGAACGGCGTGCGCAGCGCCCCGAACGCCCACCCTCCGAGCGCGGCCCCGCCGACAGCCAGAACGACCACGAGCGCCCGCCTCACAACGCCGGGCAGCAGGTCTGTCAGGCCGCTCGCCGGGACGCCCAGCCACAGTACCATGGCGATGATGAACCGCCGCCCGTACTCCGGCGAGTTCCACAGGTCGAGCACGAACGGGTAGGGCGGCAGCAGGATGAAGCCGGGCAGCAGCGCGAGGAGCCGCACCGCCCAGCGCAGCCATGGGCTGCGGAGCGTGCCCGCGCTCACGGCGAGCGCCAGCGAGGCCAGCGCGATACCCAGCCGCAGCAGGTCCGGCATGAGAGCCAGCGGGCCGAAGCGCACCTCCGGCAGCACGCCCGACCAGTACGCCAGCACGTCCGCGTTCTGCGTCAGCCCCGCCGTCTTGTGCGGGATCCACACCCCCCAGATGCCGAGCCAGGCCAGCCCCAGCGCGGCAAGCGCCAGCCCGTCCGCACGCTGGAAATCAGCCCTCACGGCTCACCTCGCCCCGCAGTTTGTCGAATGTCTTCTCGATGCGCCGCGCCTCAGCCTGCTCGCGCTCGAAGAACGACGTCATGAAGTCGCTCGTGCGCATGCGGACGGCCATCGGCGCGACGGTGCGCAGGTCGTCCGCCGTGACCTCGTCGCGAGCGTCCGCCGCCGCCAGCGCGCGCGCCGCCTCCAGCAGCGTGAACTCGGCACGGTGCGAGTCGATGCCAAGCGTCTGCACGAGCGCCACACCCAGCGCCTCGACCTCCTCCGGGATGCGCACCTGCGGCAGAAGCTCGCGGGCAGCGATCACGTCCGCTTTGGCCGCCAGCGTGTCCTCCTCGTACGCCTGGATGAACGCGCGCGGGTTGGCGCGGTATTCCCGCATGCGCCGGTACACCAGCCGACGCTCCTCAAGGTCGTCCAGCCCGTCGACCAGCACGCGCAGGCCGAAGCGGTCGAGGATCTGCGGGCGCAGGTGGCCCTCCTCCGGGTTCATCGAGCCGATTAGCACGAAGCGCGAGCGGTAGGTGGCGCGCATCGGCCCCCGGCGGACGGTGTACTGCCCCTGTGCCGCCGCGTCGAGGATGGCATCGATGATCTCATCTGCGAGCAGGTTGACCTCGTCGATGTACAGGATGTTGCGGTCGGCACGGGAGAGGATGCCCCGGTCCAGCCGGACGGTGTTGTGCTGGAGCGCGGCCCGCTCGTTGATGCCCCCGATCACGTCCTCCAGCCGGGCGTTGAGCGGCAGCTCGACGAGGCGTACCGGCGCCAGCCGGGTGATGCTCTCGCCCCGTGCGAGCTTCTCCGCGCACTCGCCGCATACGCCCTCCACACCCTGCGCCTCGTAATCCTCCGGCATGCAGCCGTAAGGGCAGGTGCTGTGCGGGACGGGCGGCAGCAGGTCGCTCAGGCCGCGCGCCGCCGTCGTCTTGCCGGTGCCGCGCGGACCGAGCAGCAGCACGCCGCCGACGTTGGGGTTGATGACGGCGAGCAGCAGCGCGGTGCGCATCTCAAGCTGCCCGACGAGCGCCATGAAGGGGTAGGGGGCGTGCTCTGCGAACCCCATATCGGCGGCGGGCATCTCCAGCACACGCCGCGCGGAGCCCGAGCGCAGCAGGCGCAGCACCATCGAGGTGGGAGGCTGGCTGTCGTCCGGTTGCAGGTGCGGCGGGATGCTCTGGCCTTCACTGGTGGGCGCGTCGAGCGTCTGGTTATCGTCGGGTGCCATGCAGGTGCCTCGTGTTCATGTCAGATCGTGCCCACCATTATACCGGCTGTGGGGAGGGTGTCCATGCGTATAAACCTCACCCCGTGTGGCGGCTCGCCCTTCCCCTCTCCCAGCGCCCAGAGGGCGTAGCAACTGATGAAGCTTAACGAATTAATCTACAACATTATCTTTGTAGCTCGCTTGTGTAATGACTGTGGCGGAACCCCCACTCAACCTCGCCGTGCCTGTGGCGCCGCTCAGTGTGCAGTTGGCACAGCCAACTGCCATTGAGAAATCGCTCTGCGATTTCTCAACACCTCCCCCTTACAAGGGGGAGGTGCCGGAGTTCGCGCAGCGAACCCCGGCGGAGGGGGGTCGGCAGGTGAAGCCACTCAAGCTGTCGAGTCAATTTGTTAAATACCATTAGCCGCACAAGGGGTGAGGCTTACGGCAGCGTTTCGCAGGCCAGCCCGTCCTCGTCGCGGTCGAAGTGGTGCACGTCGTAGCCCACCTCTGCGAAGCAGTACTCGAAGCAGGCCTGCGCGCTGGCGTGCGTGGGGAAGTCGGGGCAGTCGTAGTTGTTGCCGCTGCAATCGCAGACCGGCGTGGGGGTGGGCGTGTCGGTCGCGGTGGGCGTCGGGCTGGGGCCGGGCGTGTGCGTCGGCGTCGGCGTGAGGGTGGGGGTCGATGTTGGCGTTGCCGTAGGTGTGCTGGACGGCGTCGGGGTGACGGTCGGCGTGTGCGTCGGGCGCGGGCTGGCTGTGACGGTCGGCGTCGAGGTCGGCTCGGGGATTGCCACGCCAAGGCATCCGGTTAGCAGGGCGGCGGCCAGCAGCGCCGGGAGCAGAAGGAAGAGGCGTCGAGTCTTCATGCAGGCTTCCGTTCGGGTGGCGGCGGGATCAGGGTGATGGTTGCCGGCACCATCATACCATCACCCACCGTTGAAGCCTAGCGCGCGGGCATGATACAATGCCGCTTATCCCCATCAAATCACAGCGAGGAGGCAGAATCGAGGATGAACCGCGATGAAGCGCTGGCCATCGTCAGAGAATTCGTGCAGAATGAGAACCTGATCAACCATATGCTGGCCGTGGAAGCAGCGATGCGTGCCTACGCGCGCAAATATGGCGAGGACGAGGAAAGCTGGGGCCGGGTCGGGCTGCTGCATGACTTCGACTGGGAGATCCACCCGACGCTGGAGCAGCACCCGATGGATGGCGCGCCCATCCTGCGGGAGCGCGGCGTGCCGGAGGAGGATATCCGCACTATTTTGAGCCACGCGGCGGAGCAGTCGGGCGTGCCACGCGTGACGCTGCGCGACCGGGCGCTGTACGCGGTGGACGAGCTAACCGGGCTGGTGACCGCGGTTGCCCTCGTACGCCCGTCGAAGGACATCCGCGATGTGACGGTGAAGTCGATCAAGAAGAAGTGGAAGGACCGCACCTTCGCCGCCGGGGTGATCCGCGAGGATGTGGAGCAGGGCTGCGCGGAGCTGGGCGTGGACCTGTGGAGCGAGCACGTGCCGCTCGTGCTGGAGGCGATGCAGGGCATCGCCGCCGAGCTGGGGCTGGACGGTCGGCTGGCGGGGTAGGCGGCGCGGTTTCCGACGTAGGCTGGAAGAATGCGAGGGCGGCGATAGGCCGCCCTTTTGTGTTGCGCTTCCCCTAACAGGGGCTAAATAGCACCAGCGTCCTAATGGCTAACCTTGACTCCGTTTTGTGAAATTACTTACAATATGGCTGAATGACCCCGGTCGGGAACCTGTTACTCCACTCCGAAGCTTCACCTCCGATACACTCGCTCGGCCCAGTCTAATGTCTATTCTTCCAGAATATTGTGCTGATGAGATGTGTACAGTTGCGATGCAGCTGAGCGTCTCCTCATACAGCAAAGGAGGAATATATCACACGCAGAAGATGGACAATATAGTGCACTAGCTCTTGTCTCGGAAGTGGTTTTTCTACAAACATTCCTCGTACCAGATTGAGTAACCCGTGAACCGTGAGGGAACAACTAATGAAATGGCCAAACTTAATCCTGCGTAGTTCCGTGACTGCTCTGACGACTCTCCTGCTCACAGTTGTCTCGCTTCAAGCTGTAAGGGCTGCTTCACAGGTAATTCAGAACGGAGGAGCAGGCTGGTCTAGTTGGGGTGGTACGTGGTTCACACAACCGTCTGGCGGCTATTTGAATGGTTATCACTATACTTTCAATGTGGACAATGTCGCTGAGGCAGGAGCAACCTGGGCTTCCAGTGTAAGTGGAAATTGCGAGGTCTATGCTTATGTTCCAGCGCATAGCGTCGGCTATCGTACTGAGCATGCTTACTATCACACGTATAGTCCATATACAACGAACGTTATCAACCAAGATCGATACCCGAGTCTAGTTGCTCATGGTATTTTGTTTTCAACTTGTTCCAATACAAGTCTAGATCTTACCGATGCAACTCATGAGACGTACGGCACGAAATACGTCGTGTTCGATGAAGCTCTATTCCATTACTAGGAGCGGATAAAATGAGCCCAAGAAAAATAGGCGAGGTTCTTGTACCATCAATTGTCATATCCATATTGATTGTGTTGGTTGCTGCCAATCAAGTAGTTCAGTCTGCTCCGGTTGACCGGGTTCCCGACATTCACACAGAGTTCACTGTTGACCAGCAATCAGCAAGCACAGCATTACTCTCTAAAGTACCTAATACAGTGGATGCCCAACTTACGGTCCAATCCTCTATTGAGGAAATTCAAAGTGCGTTACTAAACGCCTATCTGCATTATGAGACCCTGCACGTGATCATCCTGCGGGAAGGAATCGACGGAGCCATTCGTGCCGAAGACGTGTGGCTCTCGCAGCCACTGAAGAGTTTCCACCAGACCACCACGATCCAACTCCCCGGGAAGGACCCGGATGAGTTCGTAACGGTCAGCGATGGTATCTTTACGAGCGTCTTCCTGCCCGAAGCGGGCGAGAACGTACTGTTTCCGGCGAACGTGGAGGAGCCGCCATCTCTGGTGGAAGAACATGTCCTCGGTGACACACCAGTCATCGTGCCCAACTGGTTCGAATCGATGGTACCAACTGTTGCTATGCTGGTTATGCCCGGGGATTTCGCGCGGATCGATATCCCGAGATCTGATGTTTCTATCCTCGGTGAGGATGTGCTGTTGGGTAGATCCACGGTAGTGCTCCACGTTCTTGCCGAGGGGGCAGGCGGATACAATCTTTGGATCGACGCCAGTACGGGCATAATTCTCAAAGCAGAACGAATCGCCTATGACGGAGTAATCACGTACAGTTTCACGGTCACCGAGCTCGAGCTTAACCCTAAGATTGATCCCGCCATGTTTTACGTGGACCATACCGCCTATGACCCTCAGCGGCTTGAAGAGTTGCTGAGACCGACAAGATAGCAAGTTAGGATAGTCTCGCTAGAGCATTGCGCACGATACCTCAAGATGAGCGTCCCAACTCGGTGAAGCCCGGACGCTCTTTTTTTCTTGATTTATCGTCGTTGTAGAGTGCTTCCCTGAAGGCTCTTGGGGAGCATTTTAGCTAACCGCGCGTGGTCAAATTTCGTAAACATCGGGGGATTCCCTTTATACTTGTCTTCGAATTCTGACATAGAGCATGAAGGCAGTTACCGAGTTAACTGGGTATTCTGACCAAGGCAGTTGCCCTTGTGCGCCCGTCGAAGGACATCCGCGATGTGACGGTGAAGTCGATCAAGAAGAAGTGGAAGGACCGCGCCTTCGCCGCCGGGGTGATCCGCGAGGATGTGGAGCGGGGCTGCGCGGAGTTGGGCGTGGACCTGTGGAGCGAGCACGTGCCGCTCGTGCTGGAGGCCATGCAGGGCATCGCCGCCGAGCTGGGGCTGGACGGTCGGCTGGCGGGAGCCTGATTGTTCACCCCGTCAACCGTCATTTGAGCAAACCTGCCAAGACTCGGTATACTGCCCGGCGTAAATCACATTGCTCACAGGCGCAGGGTAGCCATGAGATCCAACAGCCAGTTCCGACCACGAACCACAAACCGCCGTCAGTTAATCGTCCTTGCCGGGCTTATCCTGGTGATTGTTGCCGTGCTCACCGGCATCGTCCTGATCCTGACGAGCGGCGGAGGGGGGCGTGGCAGCGGCGACGAGGGCTCTGTCGCCGAGGTGGAAGACGTGACAACCGAGGCTCCAACTCCCTCGCCCACGCCGCCAGCGACCACGCCCGCGCCGCCGACCGAGACGCCAACGCCCGAAGCAACCCCCACGCTGGAGCCGTACCAGTACACGGTGCAGTCCGGCGATACGCTCTACTACATCCTCCAGCTCTTCGGCTATCGGGACCTGTCGGTAGTGCCAGAAGTGGTGGCACTCAACAACATGACGGACGAGAACGACCTGACGGCAGGCGAGACGATCCTCATCCCGCGCCAGACGCCCACGCCTGCCCCGACACCAACCGAGGGGCCGTCGCCGACGCCCGGCCCGACAAGCACCCCCACGGTCACCCCGGGGCCGGGCACGCCGACTGTCGATCCGAACGTCACGCCCGACCTGAGCGGCTGCAGCTACGAGCCGGGCTCGCGCTGCATCTCGCCGGATGGCGCCTTCTGGCTACACGAGGTCGTCGAGGGCGATACGTGCGCGCAGCTTGCGCTGGCCTATGACACGACGGTCCCCGACGTGCTGCAGGATAACATGCTCACTGAGGCCTGCCTGATCAATCCGGGCGATATCCTGCGCATCCGCATCAAGGTGACGCTCACGCCGACGCTCACGCCCACCGGCGGCCCGGACTCGACCGCCACGCCCACGCCGACGCTGTCGCCGCCGTCGCTGCTGGCCCCGGCCAACCGGGCCGAGGTGGCGCGCGGCCAGTCGGTCGTGCTGCAGTGGGCGGCTGCGCAGCCGCTGCCCAGGGGCGCGTCGTACCTCGTCGTGGTGCGCAATACCGCCACCGATGAGACGTTCCGCGCGACGACGGAGAGCAACATCTACCGCCTGCCCGCCGACCTCCAACCGGCGAGCGGCCAGTCGATCACATACGAGTGGTATGTGGTGATTGTAGATGGCAGTTCGCCCGACGCCCCGGTGATCAGCGGCCAGGGTGCGCCCTGGGTGCTCATCTGGGGTGGGTAGGGTGCACGGATAACCCCGTCATAGACAGATAGGGGCGGGTCTATTGGTGCGGTCGATGCGAAGCATCGCGCATCACGACCCGCCCCTACGATTCGTGATTTTCAACATCGGGCCACCGATGTGCAGGCAGGGTGGCCTCTATATCGCCCCGAGCCGCCCGAACTGCTTGGCGAGGTCTTCGGCGGAGAGGTGAAGCATCGTCGGGCGGCCATGCGGGCATGTCCTCGGGGCCTCGCAGTCCTCAAGCTGGCGGATCAGCGCCTCCATCTCCGGGTAGCTGAGCACCTGCCCGGCTTTGATGGCCGCCTGCTTGCACACCCGCGCAATGAGCCGCTCCTCGGCGGTGGACTCAACCGGCATCTCCCCGCACTCGATGTCCCCGATGGCGGCCAGCAGTGCATCGACCGGGCTACCGTCTGCAACGAGCGCCGGGACGGCCCGCACCTGCACGGTGTTCCGCCCGAACGGCTCGACGTCGAAGCCCGCCGCCGCCAGCGACGCGAGGTTTTCCTCGACCAGCGCCATCTGGTCGGGCGGGAGCTCGACGACGACGGCTTCCAGTAGTGCCTGCGAGGCGACGACCTCCTCGCGCTGCGCCATGAACTGCTCGAACAGCACCCGCTCGTGCGCGGCGTGCTGGTCCACGAGGTACATACCGCTTGGCCCCTCGGCGACGATGTACGTCGCGCCGACCTGCCCGACGACGCGCAGCATCGGCAGGGAGCGCTTTTTGCGGGGCGGGGCAGGCTCGCCCTCCCGGGCTGGCTGGCGGTGCGCGGCGTGCTGGCCCGGCCCTTCCATGTCAAGCGAGATGTCAAGCTGCTCCAGCCGACCGCGCGTGACCTGCGCCAGCCGTTCGCGCCGCGCGGCCCATTCGGGCGAGGACCAGACCGTCTCCGGGTGGATGGCGGGCGGCGGTGCCTGCTCGACGAGCGTGCGCCTCACCGCGCGCTGCACGGCGCTGAACACCGCGTTCGGCTGGCGGAAGCGCACCTCGGCCTTCGTCGGGTGGACGTTCACATCCACCTGATCAGGAGGTACCTCGATCATGACGACCGCGACCGGGTAGCGCCCGGTCATCAGCATGGTGTGATAAGCCTGCACGACGGCAACCGTCAGGCTGGAGTCCTGAACCCAGCGTCCGTTGACGAAGAGCGTGATCTGGGAGCGGTTCGAGCGGTTGAGGCTCGGCAGCCCGATGTAGCCGCTCACACGGATGGGCGCGAGGTCGTCGCGCAGCGGCTCGTCCTGCGCCGCGATGGGCACCATCTGCTCGGCCA
>Ga0134103_1003597_pt1 | contig 10214 bp, 4 predicted proteins | sample 14_taG_2_FD_94445 | JGI IMG/M metagenome (GOLD analysis project Ga0134103, IMG submission 94445) | Switchgrass degrading microbial communities from high solid loading bioreactors in New Hampshire, USA - 14_58_20_212_A1 metaG | ecosystem: Engineered > Bioreactor > Semi-continuous > Anaerobic >...
CCTGCCCTCGGCGTGTAACCGGGTATAAAAACTACCCACCTACCAACCCGCACCAAGGTGATGCCGGGTACTACGCCTATAGGTGGCGGTGGGCCAGGTGAGAAGGGTGCATGAACTACAAACAGCAGGCGGGAGTGAAGCGACCCGGGGAGCAGGCAGCAAGGCCCGGGGCCGGCGGCCACCCCGACACGTGGCCGTTCAGCCGCCGAACCAGCCGTATAACCGGGACGGAATCAGAACTAATCGGTAAAGACGATGTCGTCCACCTCGAACCACTCGGTGGCGCAGCGCGTGACTCGACATGGGCAGATCACGATACCCAAGATCTGCCACGACCGCCTGAACATCAGCGAAGGAGATGCCGTTGAGTTTGTCGAGGTCGAAGGCGGTCTCATACTACGCCCAAAGAAGGTATCACGATCCCGCCGGACAGGCCTGGTACCGAACCCAGCCTGGCAAGAAAGCGGACGACAAGCCGAAGCGGCCAAACGCGCCGGCCGTTACCGAGTGGCCGGACCGCTGGCAGAAAGAGGATTTCATCGCCCTCGGGCCGAAATAACCTAACGAACGCCAATCACCATCACGGAAGCCGGGGCACACAGGTGATCCGACCCGGTCCACGGGTCAGACCGGCCACGATGGAGCCGATGCACATGGACGAGCTGCAATCCCCCGCCAACGCGGGCATCAACCTGGCAATCGATCTTGAGATCGACCCAACGGTCAATTACGCCATCCAGCAGAATGATGTCCCCATCGTCAAGCGCTTGCGGCTGACCAACTTCACAGACCAGACCGTCGAGCACCTCCAGGTGCGCATCACTGCGGACCCGGCCTTCGCCCATCCGTGGGAGCACGCGCTTGACCACCTCGGCCCGCACGCCAGCGCCGACCTGGGCGTGGTCGACATCCCGCTTTCCCATGCGTTTCTGGCGCAGCAGGCGGAGGCAGTGCGCGGCAGCCTCCTCGTCACCGTGCATCAGGGTGACCGGCTCCTGGCGGAGCGGCGGGCACCCATCGATGTGCTGGCCTATGACCAGTGGAACGGTACGCGGGCCATACCGGAGATCCTGGCGGCCTTCGTGCTGCCCAACCACCCCGTGGTCGAGGAGCTCCTCCGGCAGGCCAGCCGCATTCTGGGGGAACGGACGGGCGACCCCTCGTTTCAGGGCTACCAGCACAAGAACAAGAAGCGAGTGCTCGATCAGGTCTCCGCCATCTACGAGGCCATCCGGCAGCAAGGCATCGCTTACTGCGGCCTCCCGGCCAGCTTTGAGAAAGAGGGGCAGAAGATTCGCACCCCCGATCGTATCCTCGCGGCCCGGCTCGGCAACTGCCTCGACCTGTCCACCCTCTTCGCCGCCTGTCTCGAGCAGGCCGGGTTGCACCCCCTCATCGTCCTCGTGCAGGGGCATGCCCTCCCTGGGGTCTGGCTGGAGGAGGCATGCTTTGCCGACAGCGTCGTGGACGATCCCATCGCCCTGCGCAAGCGGGTGGACCTGGACGAGATCTGCGTGCTGGAGTCCACCCTGGCGGTAGGCGGGAATACGGCACCGTTTGCGGCCGCTGCCGGGGCGGGCCGACGCCACCTGGACGATCCTGCGACCTTCCTCTTTGTCCTCGACATCAGGCGGGCCCGCAGCAGCCGCATCCGGCCGCTCCCGGTGCGCCCGGCGTGGACTGACGACGGCGCATCCCAGGGTCAGGGGACGCCGCCGGCGAGTCCCCTGGTGGGTTCCCGTCTGCCCGACGGGGCGAGGCCCGCGCCGGCCAGCGCGGGCTCGGCCGGCACAGGCTCGGCCAGCGTCCCGCCCCCGGGCGCGCCGCAAGCCCCCGCGCGGACGCCGGTCGAGGCAGAGCTGTCGACCGGCACAGCCACCCCGACTGCTACCTGGTATCCGTCGGCCTCCTCTCCCCCCTCCCCCTCCTCTCCATCCTCTCCATCCTCTCCATCCCCGTCTCCCTCGGCGGCGGCCGTGACACCGGCCCAGCGCCTCGAGCGATGGAAGCGCAAGCTGCTCGACCTGAGCCTGCGCAACCAGCTCATCAACCTGCGGGACACCCGCAGCCTCGTGCCCTTGCTGGTCCCTGACCTGGCCGCGCTGGAGAACGCCCTGGCGGGCGGGACCGAGTTTGAGTTACACCCTCGCCCCCGAGATTGGGATGGGTCGCCGCGCGACCCGGAGCTGCATCGCCGGCGTACGTTCGATGACGCAATCCGGTCGCTGCTCATCGAGGAGCTCGGCCAGCGCCGGCTAAGGTGCGATCTGGACCAGAACACCCTCTCCGGGCGGCTCTTACACATCTACCGGTCAGCCCGCGCCGGCCTCGAGGAGAACGGCGCCAACATCCTGTACCTTGCCCTGGGGACGCTCATCTGGTACGAGTCCGGGACCAGCGACCAGCCCCGCCGTGCGCCCATCCTGCTCATCCCCCTCGAGCTGCAGCGCCGGTCGGTGCAGTCACGGTTTCTCCTACGCCGAAGCGACGAGGAGCCGATGGTCAACGTGACGCTCCTGGAGCTGCTCCGGCACGACTTCGGTCTCACCATCCCCGATCTCGAGCGCCTGCCCGAGGACGAAAGCGGCGTCGACGTGCGGCAGATCCTGAACACCGTTCGCCAGGCCATCAAGCGTATCGACGGCTTGGATGTAGCCGAGACGGCCCACATAGGGCTCTTCTCCTTCACCAAGTTTCTCATGTGGCGCGACCTGGAGGTGCGAGCAAAGGAGCTGGAGAGCAACAAGCTTGTGGCCAGCCTGATCCATTTCCCCGACAAACCGTTCCCTGCTACCGGCGGCTTCCCTGACCCTCACAAGCTCGACGATGACTACCGGCCCGACAAGGTCTTGTGCCCCATCAGTGCTGACTCGTCGCAGCTGGTGGCCATCTGCGCGGCGGCTGAGGGCAAGAGCTTCGTGCTCCACGGGCCGCCCGGCACCGGCAAGTCGCAGACCATCACCAACATCATCGCCAACGCCCTGGCACAGGGCAAAACGGTGCTCTTCGTAGCCGAGAAGATGGCCGCGTTGAGCGTCGTCCAGCGGCGCCTGGAAGCCGTCGGCCTGGGCGTCTTCTGCCTAGAGCTACACTCCAGCAAGAGCCGGAAGACCGACGTTCTGGCTCAGCTGGAGGCCTCACTCAATCTGGCCCAGATGCGGCCGCCCGAGGACTGGCAGGCGGAGGCCGAAAGGCTGGCACAGCTCCGGTCCGAGCTCAATGCCTACGTGCGCGCCCTCCACCGCCCCCGAAACACCGGAGAGTCGCTTTTCGCCGGGCTGGGACGACTGATGGCCCTGCGCGGCGCCCCGACCGTCAGGCTGGACTCGGCGCTGATCCGGTCGGTGGACCGGGAGGGCCTGAGCCGGCTGCGGGACAAGGTGCGAGACCTGGCTGCGGCCGGCCGGGCGTGCGGCCATCCGGCCGGCCATGCCTGGCGAGCCACCGGTGTGGACACCTGGACCCCCGAGCTGCGAGATGGCGTCATGGCGGCCATGCAGCGGATGCGCGACGGCCTTAAGCACTGCGAGGAAGCCGCCGGCACCGTGGCGCCTCTTTTCGGCTTGCGGCCGGGCGGCTGGTCGTGGCAGGAGCTGTCGGCCCTGCAGGAGCTGGCAGAACGCATCATCTCCACCCGTAATCTCCCCGCCGCGCTGGTCGCGGTACCCGACTGGGAAGAGGCGGATGCGGCTGTGCGAGCCTGGATCGCCCGCGGGCGGGAGCGCGACCGCCTGCGGGCACAGGTGTACCAGCGCTACACCGAGCGCCTGCTGGAGCTGGACCTGGACAGCCTGGCAGCCGACTGGGCGGCTGGCGAGAAGAAGTGGTTCCTGCCCCGCTGGCTGACCTTCCGGCGTGTGCAGGGGGCGCTGCGGGGTGCACTCAAACCCGGGGCGCAAGTCTCCGCAAGGCAGCTGTCGGCGGACCTGAACCTGGCCCGCCAGCTCCGGGACCAGGAGCACCGCCTCCAGGAGGCCGGCGATCGCGCTCGTGCCCTGCTGGGGCGGCTGTGGCGCGACGGCGAGGCCGACTGGGACGAGGTGGCGGCCTCGCTGGACTGGGCGGGGGCCGTGCGCCAGATCGCCTCCCGGCTGGCCGGGCCCGACCCGCTCCGGGCCCACGAGCTGCGGCGGCGCTGGGCCGCCCTGCTGGCCGAGCAGCCCGAACTCCTGCACAGCGAGGCGGCTTACGGCGGCGCACTCCAGCGCCTGGCGGAGGCGATGGCGGAGGTGGAGGCGGCGCGGGAGACCCTGCGAGGGCTGCTGGCTCTCGATGAGAAGCAGGCCTGGGGCCTTCCCGGCCAGGAGCAGGCCATCGAGCGGGCTCGCCAGACCCTGGCCGCTTGGGAGCAGCAGCTGGCCCAGTTGCGTACCTGGTGCACCTGGCAGAAGGAGCGCAAGGAGGCAATGGCGCTGGGGCTGGGCCCCCTGGTGGCAGCCTACGAAGAGGGACACCTCAGCCACGATCAGGTGGAGCCAGCTTTCGAGCACAGCTTCTACGAAGCCTGGGTCGACGAGATCCTCGGGGAGGATGAGGTGCTCCGCACCTTCTCCCGAGAGCAGTTTGAGGACAAGATCGCCCGCTTCCGCGCTCTGGACGAGCGGTTTGCCCAGCTGGCCCGGGAAGAGATCCGGGCCCGCTTGTCCGCCAACATCCCGCGCTACCCTGGCGAGCCGCACCAGAATTCGGAACTGGGCATCCTGCGGCGGGAGCTGCAGAAGCGCACACGCCACCTGCCCTTACGGGTGCTGTTTCAGAGGATTCCCAACCTCCTGCGCCGCCTCAAGCCATGCCTCTTGATGAGCCCCATTTCGGTGGCCCAGTACCTGGATCCGGCGTTTCCCAAGTTTGACCTCGTTATCTTCGACGAAGCGTCCCAAGTGCCTACCTGGGACGCCGTGGGGGCCATCGCCCGGGGCCATGAAGTGATCATTGTGGGCGATCCCAAGCAGTTGCCGCCCACCAACTTCTTCTCCAGGACCGACGACGAGGAGGAAGACTGGGACAACCAGGCCATAGAAGACCTGGAGAGCATCCTGCAAGACTGCCTCGCCCTGTCCATGCCGGAGCTGCACCTGCGGTGGCATTACCGCAGCCGGCACGAAAGCCTGATCGCCTTCAGCAACTACCACTACTACAGGAACGGGCTGCTCACTTTCCCCTCACCGGTAAATGGTTCGGCGGTGAGTTTCCGCTTCGTCGACGGGCAGTACGATCGGAGCAAGTCCCGCACCAACCGGGCGGAGGCCGAGGCGGTGGTGGCGGAGGTGATCCGCCGCCTCACCAGCCCGGAGACCTCTCAGCAGAGCATCGGCGTAGTCACCTTCAACCTGCCCCAGCAGCGCCTGATCGAGGACCTGCTGGACGATGCCCGCCGGCGCATGCCGGAGCTGGAGCCGTTTTTCGCCAAGGACGCGGCGGAGCCCGTCTTCGTCAAGAACCTGGAGAATGTCCAGGGCGACGAGAGAGACGTAATCCTCTTTTCCGTGTGCTACGGGCCAGATGACCGGGGACAGGTTAGCGTCAACTTCGGCCCGCTCAACCGGGAAGGCGGCGAGCGGCGCCTCAACGTGGCCATCACCCGAGCCCGCCGGGAGATCGTGGTTTTCAGCAGCCTCCTTCCCGACCAGATCGACCTGTCCCGAACAACGTCAGAGGGCGTTAAGCACCTCAAGGCGTTCCTCGACTACGCGCAGCGTGGGGTGCGGACCCTGCAGGAGCGGGTCGATTTCGACCAGGGTGCGGAGTTTGAGTCGCCCTTTGAGCAGGACGTGTACGAGGAGTTGTTGAGTCGCGGCTACCGCGTGCATAAGCAAGTGGGTTGCTCCGGTTACCGCATCGACCTCGCGGTGGTTGACCCTGAGAGACCCGGCCGCTATCTACTGGGGATCGAGTGTGACGGCGCCAACTACCACAGCGCCTGTACGGCCCGGGACCGGGACCGGTTGCGTGCGGAGGTCTTGCGCAGCCTGGGCTGGCGGCTCCACCGCATCTGGTCCACTGATTGGTGGCAGGATCGGGAGAAGGAGATCGCACGGCTGGAGACGGCCATCCAGACGGCCATCGCTGCGGCCAGGCAGGAAACGGCTGAGGGTGGCGCGGACGCGCGAGGGACGGTAGACGCGGTAGACGCCTGGGGAGCAAAGCCGGAGATGGATCCCGGCGGGAGCGCGCGGGCGCCAGCAGCTGTGCTGGACCGGCCGGCGGCGAGATCAGTCGGCGAGCGACGCCACGATGCGGCCGTGGAGGCGGAAACTGCTGTGCGGGAAGCTCCCGCGGTGGAAACTGCCGTGCTGCAGCTGGCCGTCTCCGACGGCGGCCAGCCGGTACCGATGCGGCCACCCAATCAGCCCCCCGATCAGCCGCAGCTCGGGTTGGACGAGATCCATCCCCTGGCGACCTATCGCCCCAGCCAGGCTCGGCCGTCACTTTCCGCAACGGCCATGGACTTCTACTCCACCGGAGCGGAGAAGCCCCTCACCGAACTGATCGAACAAATTGTCCGTGAAGAAGGACCCCTCAGCCTGTCGCTGCTCTGCCAGCGGGTCGCGCCGTGGTGGGGCATCCAGCGGATGACTGGGCGGGTGGAGGAGCGGATCCGTCACCTGGCCCGCCGGGCCAAGATACCGCACGTCGTCCATGGCGACACGCTGTTCTACTGGCCTGCGGGGGTCGACCCCGCAGCCTACCGCGAGGTGCGGGTGCCCGGTGGCGATGAGAGCCTCCGCCGGAGGGCCGAAGATCTGCCGCCCGAGGAGATCGCCAACGCCGCCCATTACGTCCTCAAGGGCCAGATCAGCCTCCCCCTCGAGGATCTCGTGCGAGAGTTGGCGCGCCTCTTCGGCTACCAGCGGACCGGTCACTCTATCGATCGGTGCCTGCGGGCCGGGATCGATCTGCTGTTCCAGCGAGGCGACGCAGAGCTGCAGGGGACTATGGTGGTCAGCAAGTCCCGTCCTGCAGGAACCAGCGGATGCTGACCAGGCCCTCTTTCCCGTCTTCGTACCCGTACGCCGGCGCAAACCCCGCGAGGAGTTCTGGCGCGTGACACAGAGGGACATAAACCCTCCCCCGTTGATGGACCATAGAAGGGACGCTAAAGAGGGGGCCGGGATCCCCTGGGCCAAAGGCCAGGAAGCTCGGGAACGGGAGATCGATATAGGTCCTGATCGCCGGAAGGGGTGCGGCCGCAGGGAAGAGCTCTTTCACCCGAAGGGCCGTTTTGGCAGCACCGTTTGCCTTCTCGTTCTCGCGGCCCAGATGCTCTTAAGCGACGATTCTGCCCGCTTTTGGGCATGTTGCCTAAGCATGATGTTCCGTAACCACTATGAGATCGGGTATTCCGTCGAAATCCGCAGCGTTATGCGTGACCAGCGGACAATTGAAAGCCAAAGCCGTAGCCGCGATCCAGGCATCCTCCGGCGAGATCGGTCGCGCCCGCCGGATCGCCCGAACCTTACCCCAGATCTTGCACACGGAAGGTGTGGCGGGAATTACCAGGTAACCTTTCAGAACGTGCTCCAACAACGCGAAACGAGCTGATCCCCAGTCAGCACGGTATGCCCCTTCGTACAATTCGGCCACGGTCATGAACGATATAGCGAGCCGACTGCCTTCCAAGTGCCGGCTGTATGCTTGCGCAAGGGGGTGGCCCTTCATCAGGTACGAAACGATATTCGTATCAAGTACAAGGGTTTTGGTCATCCTCGGTTTCCTCGGAAGCGGTCAAGATCGACAACGCATCCTCAGCCCGCCGCTCGTATATTTCCCTTACAAAAGCCTCCAACTCGGCATCCGACTCCCACAAATCCCGGCCTCGGCCAAAGAACGCATTGAAGGAGTACGCAGGACCAATGCCTTGTTTCTCCGCGAGCTCGTCTAGGGACTTCTCCTCCCAGAACTCGTTCCAGCCGACCGGTTCACCCAAAGCAGCAGGTGCTGACCGCCCGTGAGCAGGCGCAATGGCTTGAAGCTGCAGCTTGGTAGGAAGGCCGGTCGCCGGGTCAAGCTCACCCTTGCCCCACGCTCGAACATAGCTGCGCAATAACGAATAGACGGTGTCAGCTAACGCTTCGTCGAATTCGCATACAACCGGGCGGCCTGTCGGAGGATGAATGCGACACCGAAATGCCCCTTCTTTGAAGTCCCCCATCACCAACCGTCCTTCGACAACGATGAAGTTGCCGGCAGGATTCTCTACCCGGTCTATGACACGCCGTGCAAGATCGCGATCAAGGTGAAAGGCCTTGACCTCCCCCTTTGTGCTCAGACGAAACTCGACAGACGTTACGCCACGTTTCAGAATTGTGCCGATTCGCTTCCAAGACTGCAAAACCCTGGTATCAAAAGCATCCAGCGAAGTGGGTTGGCCTGACCCAATCCTGTCTAGCACCTCAAAAAACTGTTCAAGCGCCGCTTCACCGAGATCCATGCCTTCCAGCTGCGGCTGGCGTGTGTGACGGTCCAGGGCCAAGACAACGCTCCCCGGGTGGAGGCCAACAAGGTCGAGGCCGGCTGCTTCCCGAATCTGTTTGGCTGTTGGACTATAATTGCGACCGCCCTCTCGGGAGACGAGGAGACGGGCTGTACGCTCGACCCCTTGCTGGAGTTCCTTCGCCAACACGGCCAGTTGACGGAGCGAGATACGCCCTCGCTGAACTGCAGGGCCGGCCAGACGAACTGTTAATACCGAGGTGTCGCCGCTTCGCATCCGGCTACGCCCCCTCTCCCCCTCTCACCCGCCGCTACCGTCTATGACAGGCATGGCAAGCATGGCGCAATTCACGCGATGCCTCCTGAGACGTTCACACTTCTCGCTTACAGCACCTATAGTTTACCATCTTCTGTCCCTTGTGCGCCTCCCAACGGGGCACAAGTCAACAGCAGATCCTCGTCTCAAGCTGCTGTTTAACCCGGCCTGAGGAGCACCTGTGGTCTAAGCCTCGAACCGAACCAGACCGGCGATTTGACACGACCGTCGAATGGTGAACGAACCGCTTGCAGCAGCAGCAACTGCTGCTGCTACTCCCCCAACCCCGGGCGAATGGCTTCGTCCGGCTCTAGGCCAAGCACTTCGTCCAGAAGGTATACGTATCTTCGCTCACGCACCCACCATCCGCTACCACCCACAAACTTTTCCTTATGTCACGCCGTACTCCCAGGGAACACCGGCATGCCCTCTTTCGCACGTAAGCCTGCAGTACGTCGGTTGAATACTAAGCGCAGCCAGGTTAGCTGACCCCATCACTCCCCAACCTCAAGCTGCTCCGTGAACCACCGCCACTCGCTCGGCATCGACTTGCCTGTCATCGGCTGCCCAGCATCCGCTCGCCTGGCGTCGACCCAACTGCTGTCGACTCTACCTATTTGCTACCGGCCCGCCCCTCATCTCAACTTCACCAGCCCCCCTTCAACTCCACCGAACTGCCTCCTGCTTCAACTCCCGCGGCCCGCCGGTGAGCTAGCCACTGTCCATGCCTGAGTCGTCCACGTTAACTTGCCCTGCGCCGCCAAACCACACCCCACCTCCCGCCCGGACATCCCGAACGATAACGCGGAAACTTTACACGATAGTCGGACGTTGAACGAACGGCTTGTAGCAGGCCTTCCCCGCACGCAGCCTCAGCAGCCCGTTGCATAATATTCAGCCCATGAACGCTAGTTTCACCATGCGAATGTTCGGTATTTCCCGAAAGCAGCAGCTCAGGCGGCGACAAACAACGGCCATCTGCAGCTGCTTACGCAGGTGGGACGCCGTCCATCCCGACCGCGGTGCGCATACTCATGCAACCGTCCTCCCTCGCGGTCAACTCCTGCCCTGTTAAAGTGGTGTTGTGCAATGCCCGCCCGTGCATACTATGCATTTTACACTCGGATTATCTACGAATCCGGAGAACATCAACGGCATACCCCTCTGTAGCTGGATAGCGATCTCACACCTTGGCATGTCCGCCCACCCTCACCTGGCGGCCCCCCGCTCCATCTTCCTTGGTCCGAATCGCCGACCTGATTAGACATGGTAAAGGACGTTGCAGGACCTCGGAATCGGATGGTGAAGTGATGTCGCCGGAAGGGGTGCAGCCACAGGGAAGAAGAACGCGTGGAAAGTCCTCGAACGATTCCTCCCCAAGGAGGCAAAGGCAGTGGACCAGATCTGGACTCCTTTGCACGAGATGGGCAGAGCCGAGGGGTTACGGGAAGGGCTAGCAAAGGGC
>Ga0134103_1003601_pt1 | contig 10209 bp, 7 predicted proteins | sample 14_taG_2_FD_94445 | JGI IMG/M metagenome (GOLD analysis project Ga0134103, IMG submission 94445) | Switchgrass degrading microbial communities from high solid loading bioreactors in New Hampshire, USA - 14_58_20_212_A1 metaG | ecosystem: Engineered > Bioreactor > Semi-continuous > Anaerobic >...
CTTGCCTTGATGCCGAACACTTTGTTGAGCGCAATCAGAATCAGGGCCGACAGGAGATACGTCATGTAGATAACCAGCAGGTATCGCGAGACCGGCAGCAGCAGCGCGCAGACAAGGCCGAGCACATACCCTAGAAACGCCATCAGCATCGCAAGGCTCCGCTGCCCCTCGCGGCCGCGCGTTTTATATCTTGGAATAACCGGCTGCAGCGGGTACGCGAGAATCGGGAACACGACGAGGAATATGACGGCCAGGGCGAAATTGAGGGTATTGCCGAACACATCGCGCCGCGCGAAAAAGAGCGCGAGCAGAAGCACCAGCGCCATCACCGGCGCGATGGTCAGGACGCGTATGGCAAAGGCGAGGCCCTTTTTCATGGTGCATCCTCCTGAAACGGGCGCGCTTTTAGTCGACGCGCTTGTCCCCGAAGAAGAAGACGGCGACCGTTCCCCGCCCGCTGTGCGACCCGATGACCGTTCCGATGTTTGTGATGGGAATCGGTTTTTTGAGATTTGGGAACGCGCTCTCCACGAGTCCGGTGAGAGTGCGCGCGTCGTCCTCGCAGCCGGAATGGCAGACATAGCATTTTCCGGAGTAGTTCACTCCGTTTTCGGCGTGCAGCTTCATCATTTCCACGATCTCTCTGATCGCGTTTTTCTTGCCGCGCACTTTTTTCCGCGGGACGAGCGTGCCCTTGTAATCCATGTTCATCACGGGGCAGATATGCAGCAGGGTGCCGAACGCCGCGGACGCGGCGGAAATGCGCCCGCCTCTGCGGTAGTGGCTTAAATCCGTCGACGTAAACCAGTGGTGGACGCGCAGGCGGTTCTCCTCCAGCCAGGCGTGGATGGAGTCGATGTCCATGCCCTGATCGCGCATGTCCGCCGCTGTTTCCACGAGCATTCCGAATCCCGTGGACGCGCCGAGGGAGTCGACGATTTTCAGCTTCCGCTCAGGGTACTTCTGCATGAGCTCCTCCTGCGCCATGCGGCAGGAGTTAAACGTGCCGGACAGGCCGGACGACATCTCGACATGCAACACGTCCTTCCCGGCCTGAAGGAACGGCTCAAAGAACTCGATAAACCTGTCCATGTTGATCTGGGACGTGACGGGGAGCGCGCCGTTGTCGAGCCGCCGGTAAAACTCCTCGAAAGGCATCGTCTTGCCGAGGTCGTCAGGGTACTCTTTCCCGTCCATCCGGAAATAGTAACAGATAAACGGAATGTTCCTCTCCTTGAAAAAGCTCTCCGGCATATCCGCTGTGGAACTGCACGTTAACACAAACTCAGCCACTTTTGAACCTCCAGTGTTTGCTTGGATGAGGCCGGGCGGGAGGCCGGCCTGTAACGAGTATATTATACCTTCTGCGGGCGGTGCTCTTCCACCTACTTCCTATTCTGGGCGTTCTACTTTCCCGATAACGCCGCTCTACCGTCCGGATAATTCAACTCTACCGATAAATCCACTGCCGGCGGCGTCTCTACCGGCAGTAGAGACGAGGTGACTCCATGGAAAAGACGAAAAACCGCGACCAGCTCATCCGCCAGCGGATTGCGGCCAACATCGCGCACTTCCGCAAGCTCCACAACATGACGCAGTCGGAGCTTGCCGAAAAGATCAACTACTCAGACAAATCCGTCTCCAAGTGGGAACGCGGGGACAGCGTTCCGGATATTTACGTCCTCGTCACGCTGGCCGAGCTGTTTAACGTCACGGTCAACGACCTCGTGAGCGAAAACGCGCCTCTCCCGCCCCCGCCTGACTCGGACGTTGAGAAAAAGCGCGTGTTCATCCTGCTGATGTCGGTGCTTCTCGCGTGGCTGTCCGCCACCGTCGCGTACACGGCGCTGCGCGTCCTCGTTCCGGACTTTACCCAGGCGTGGCTGTGCTTTATCGTCGCCATCGTCGTCACGTTCATCCTCTGCACCGTCTTTTCATCCCTCTGGTGGGGCCTGCTTCCGCGGCTGCTGTCGGTCAGCGCCCTTATATGGTCGATTGCGGCGGGAATTTACATCCTGTTCCCGCTCGTGAATATGCGCCTGATCTTCGTCGTCGGCGGCGTGGTGCAGCTGCTCGGCATCCTCTGGTTTACGTTCCAGGGGCGCTTTCGGCGCATTGAAATCGGCCTTATCCGCGGCATCCGCCGGAGAAAGCATTGACATTTTCGCCAAAAACCAAACAGGCGCCCTCAAGGCGCCTGTTTTTTATTGAGCCGCCGCGCCGTAACATTCATGCGCTCCGATTCGATGAAAACGCCGCTTTCGGTTCGCGCCTTTTCTGTGCGGTGTTTCGCGGGGATACATCGGCTTGCCGCACTGCTCACTCTTTCTCAGCAAGCCCGGAAAGGAACTTAACCGTGTCGGCCGCGGCGTTTTCGCCGCTTATAATTGCCGCGATGTTTTGCGCCCGCTCAAATACATCCGGATTGTCCATTTCGTCAAACGCCCCGGCAAGCGCCGCCGCGGTGACCTCTCTTTCGCGCAGGGGCCTTAAGCTGTATCCAAGCCTGAACAGGCGCTTTGCCCAGAAAGGCTGGTCGACGGAAAACGGGATGATAAGCTGCGGCTTGCCGGCCCGGAGCGCGGCCGCCATCGTGCCGGCGCCGCCGTGATGAATAATACCCTTCACGTGCGGAAACAGCGCCCGGTGCGGCGCGGCTTTTACCGTGCATATCAGATCGTCGCTTTCCTGCTCGATGCCGCTGTTTCCGGATAAAAAGACGGCGCGGTTTCCCGTTGCCCTGAGCGCGTCGCGAAGTTTTTCAAGAAACGCCGCCGGCCGGGCAAGCGGCATGCTGCTGAAGGTCACGGCGACGGGCGGCTTCCCCGACTGGAGAAACCGCGCGACATCTTCCGGGAGCGTCTCGTCTTCGCTGTCAAGAAAAAAGAACCCCGGCAAAAAGACATGCCCGTCCCAGCTGCGGACTTCCGGGAAAAGCGCCTTGCTCAGCGGATATACGGTCGGGATTTCCTTTTCTCCGTCTGAGTATGTGTAGACGCCCGCCTTGCGTTTCGGCAGCCGCAGCACCTTTTGCCGGAAATCGTTGATAACGTCAATCTGCGCGCGTTCCGCCAAGACGTTTACGCGGTAGGTTGCCTTGTTCAGCCATCCGCCGAGGTTTTTCGTTGTGACGGCGGGATTGGCAAATTCGCATATAGGATACGTAACCGGTACCGGCGGCATGCTGACGCACGGGATGTCCAGCTTGATGGCGATATCCACCGCGCCTAAAGCCTTTGGATGGTATACGATGATATCGGCGCCGCGCGCCGCTGCGTAAAACTCCTCCAGCGTCCTGCGGTATGCCGGGTTAATCACCTCTTTGTTGTAGCGGAGCGCCAGCCTGAAATTCTTTAGGGGGTGCTCAAGGATGGCCTTCCCTTCGGGAGTGGCGGCGATTGCCATCAGGTCGGACGTCATGGGGACAAATCCGACGCCGCTTGATTCAACAAGCCGGCGGAAACTCTCCCCGGCGCAAATCACAGCCCGATGGCCCTCTCTGACGAGTTCTTTCCCCAAAGCGACGTAAGGCTGAACGTCGCCGCGCGTTCCCAGCGTAAAAAAGCAGACTTTCATGCCGCACCCTCCCCATGTATTAGGCTGTTTGAGGCAGCGCTTGAGAAATAATTGCTTTTATTTTACCACAGATTCTTCTCATCTCGCTAATCATGTCCCCTGCAAATCAACGCTTCGGTTTTGCTCAAGGCTCGGTTTCCCATTATGGCTCACATTCAACAGCCTTCTGATAAAGAGAGCCGCATTCTTGACACATATAAATATTTAGAAGATAATATCAGAGCAGGCAATCATGACCAAATCACAATTATCGCGAGAACAGCACTCACGAGCCGGAGTATAGCACCTCAAAGCAGGCTCATTCCATATCCCTGCACCCTGCCACCGCGTCCGAACAAGCGGGGCGGCGGCGCGCTGCTGCATCAAAAATTGAAACGGAGAATTGCATAATGGTCAAATCAGTTGTTGAAGAAAAACGGGAAATCCCCGTCGCCGGGGAAGCCGACGTCGTCGTGGTCGGCGGCGGGCTTGCCGGCGTCGCGGCCGCGGTGGCCGCCGCGCGAAACGGCATGAGCGTCATCCTCATTGAGAAGAGCTGCGTCCTTGGAGGCCTGGCGACACTGGGCCACGTCTGCGTCTACATGCCGCTGGACGACGGCCTCGGCCATAAAATCCACGGCGGCCTGGCCGAGGAGCTTTTATACGTCTGCTGCCGGTACAGCTACAACACGATACCCGACTGCTGGAAGGGCGGCCCCTCCTACGTTGAAAACCCGGAAGGGCGGTACCAGACGACCTTCAACATCCCCGCGTGCATCATGGCGCTGGACGAGTTTATGGAGGCGGAGCATGTCAAGGTCATTTTTGACACGGTTTTCTGCCTGCCCATCATGGAAGGGAACGTCTGCAAAGGCGTCATCGTCGAGAACAAGTCCGGCCGCAGCGCCTATCTGGCCAGGATGGTCATCGACGCTTCCGGCGACGCGGACGTTCTGTACCGCGCCGGCGCCGAGTGCGAGGAGCAGAAGAACATAGTGTCCCACTGGACTTATGAGGTGGACGTGGAGAAAATCCGGAGCGGGACGGAAAAGGACGTGCTCCACAACGTCCGGATGCGCTGGTTCGGCCTGCGCCCGGACTTTGACAACAGCGGCAGCACGCTTCCCATGTTTTACGGCACCACCTGCGAGGGCGTCAACGACTACATCAAGCTCAGCCGCTCCCTCGCGCTCGACTACTTAAAGAAGAATCAGCGGGAAGGCTACGCCATGATGACCCTGCCCTTCATGCCGCAGTTCCGCATGACGCGGCGCCTCAAGGGCTTGAAGGAGATGGAGGTCGTCCCCAGAGTCCACGTCGAGCACTCCATCGGCTGTGTCATCCACTGCCTGGAGAACCCCGAGGAGGTCTACGAGTTCCCCTACGAGGCGCTCATCGACAGCAAAATTGAGAACATCGCCGCGGCGGGCCGCATTGTCTCTGCCGGCGGCCGCGGATGGGAAATCATGCGCTTTATCCCCTCCTGCGTCTTGACGGGCCAGGCGGCCGGAACGGCGGCGGCTTTGGCCATCAAAGCCGGCTGCTCGCTCCAGGAGGTGGACGTCGGCGCGCTGCAGGACAATCTGGCCGCAACCGGCGTTATGATCCACATGACCGAGGAGCTGCGCAACAACAGGAAAAATCCCGTGAAGAAATCGTTGAACCTGCCCATCAACACCGACACCCTGGCCTACTCGCAGCACTAAGCTTTATCACGCATCTTAAGTCACCATCTGAGCGCAAAACACGCGCTGTCCGGACTCCGGCAGCGCGTGTTTTTTATTGGGCAAACAACTCCTCTGCAAAAGACTCCATCCGTACTGATTCCTGCTTGGTCCAGCGCCGCAGGAAATCGAAGAAAAGATTTGCCGCGGCGGATAAATACTCCTCCGACAGATAAAATACGCCAATTTCCGCTTTAGGGAGGTCGTCCTTCAGTTTTATGGCACACAGCTGATTATCCGGACTGCCGGCTGTGAATTTCATAAAGTGGGCGAGCGGCATGAGCGCGACTCCCGCATTGGAATCAAGGAGGCTTTTTAATATATAACTGCTTTCGATCTCGTGGCTGATTATGGGAGAAAAACCGCAAAGCTGGCATATATATTCGATCTGAGATCGGCTAAAGCGCGAGCAGTCGCAGATAAAATGCTCATTTTCTGCAACTTTTAAATGCATTTCCCTTTGAACCGAGAGCGGGTTATCCCTGTTGCACACGAGTATAAACGGGCATTGTGAAAGAACCTCGTACTTGATTTTCTCGTTTGCAGGCGGGTTCGCGCAAATGGCAAGGTCCAGAGTCTTGTTCACGATGCCGTTTTCAATCTCAGATATTGAAAAACGGTACTGGCGGATTCTGATTTCCGGGTGCTCCTCAGCGAATTCCTTAATCCTGTCGGTAAGGAAGTCCTCAATCGAACAGGCGACGGATAAGACATTTTGTTTCTGTGAATACGCACTGCGCACGGCAGATACGCCGTGTTCCAGACTGGAAAACGCCTCATTGACGCAGTCGAGAAACATCTGCCCGTAGGCATTCAGGACAATGCGGCCCTTTCTGCGGTCAAAAAGCGGAACCCCGATTTGTCTCTCAAGGCGGGTAATGTATTTGCTCAGCCCCGGCTCGGATATATACAGCTCCTTCGCCGCGCGCGTTAAGTTTTCGTACTTCGCAACGGCTCGGAAGTATTCCAAATTCGAAAAATCCATACTCTGTACCCCGCCTTGCCATAAGATCCGCCCGTGAATTATTGAACATTATGCGCTGCAGTTATACCGGTATAAAGCAAATGTATTTTGGATTCGCAGCTCGCTTATGTATACTTCAATTATAGGGAGACTTCGCTTTATTAGCAATAGTCTCCAGAAAAACTCAACTTAAGGGGGCATGACTTTATGAAAAATGCGGCAGACAACGTCTCGACAAAGAGCAATTTCGGCGCTAAGGGCTGGCAAATGATTATCGTGTCCGGCCTCATGTTCTTCTTCCAGGCTGCCACAATGAACGACGGCCTGAACATTATCGTCTCGAATTTTGCAAACCTGCACACTCTCGATCCCAATACGATTTTGTCTTTGGCGACGCCGGCGGCCCTGTTCGGCATAATCGGCGCTATTGTCTGGGCGATTATCATTGACAAAATCGGCAGCCGTCTTGGCGGACTGATTTCTCTTGTCCTGGGCGGCATCTCATTTGGCTTATACGGGGCTGTTTCCTCAAACTTCGGATTCTTCATCGTCACCGCCCTCGTCAACTTCATGGCGTATGGATTTTGCCTGACCGCCGCAAATAATCTCATGGCCAACTGGTTCCCCAGGAAGAAGGGACTGGCGCTGGGATGGGCGACGATGGGCCAAAACCTGTCCTCCGCTCTATTTATCCCACTGCTTCTTTTGCTTACAGCCAATTTCGGCGTAAACGGCTCGTTTGTCGGTGTCGGCATTTTAATGATCGTTGTCGCCATTATATGGTACCTTGTCGTGCGCAACACGCCCGAAGAATACGGCTGCAAGCCCGACAACGGCGTGTTCCCGGAAGACGAGCTTGCCGCCGAGGAAAAGGAGCGCGCAAAATACAAATCTCCCTGGACAACCAAAAAGCTGATTGCCAATAAACAGGTCTGGCTGATCGGCGTAGGCTATGGCATTTACATTATGGTAACGGCCGCGCTTGTCTCCCAGATGATCCCGCGCCTTATGGCAGGCGGCTGGTCTCAGGCAAAGTCGACCAGCATGATGTCGGTGGCGGCTGTGCTCGGCTTGCTGGGAAGCTACTTGACCGGCTGGCTTGATCAAAAGATCGGCACGAAGAAAGCTTCAATAATATATGGTCTGTGGTATCTGGTCGCGCTCATATTCTGCGCTCTGCCACCGAACGACGTCGTCCTGTATCTGTCGGTCTTCTTTACCGGCATAGGGATCGGAGGAATCGGAAACCTTCTGCCCTCGATGGTTGCCGTTATCTTCCACAGATTCGATTTTGCCAAAGGCATGGGCCCGGTTAATGTCATCAACCTCATCATGCGCTCGTTTACGTTCGTCATTTTGTCCTTTGGTTTGACGAAGCTGGGAGGCTATGCCGGAGCATACGCGATTTTCGCAGTACTTGATATCATAGGCATATTCATCGTCAGCCGAATCAAGGACGAACGGATTTCTGCCTAAGCGAAAGCTTAGATAGCAAATAACATACAGGCAACCCAAAAAGGAGGCATAGAGATAATGGCCAACATTCATTCAAGGCAGGAAATCTTCAAAGGCGATATGCTTACTATACAGTACCCTGAACACCGGACTGAGCCGAGCAAGATTCCCTACGGCTCGAAGACCGAGGGTGTGCTCTTTGACGGATATCCGCAGATTATTAAAGGCGAAGAGGCCAAGCCTGTTTACAAAATCAAAGTTGAAAAGGACGTCATGGTCCCCATGCGCGACGGCGTCCGCCTTTGCACGGATATCTACCGGCCGGACACGGATGAGGAAAAATTCCCGGCGCTCCTGGCCTTTGCCTACTGGCAGAAAAACAACAACGAAACCTACGCCTGGATGGCCGAACACCCGCAGAGGTATTTAGACAGCCCGTTCTGGGACGGCTCGCTGGAGGCATGTAATTTTACATATACGGTCCCCCGCGGCTTTGTCCACGTCATTCCCGACCCGCGCGGCGTCGGTGATTCTGAAGGCTATGGGACAAAGCCCTGGTTCAATAAGGAAGACATCTACGACATGGTGGAGTGGATTGCCGCGCAGCCGTGGTGCAACGGAAAAGTCGGTATGATAGGCCCTTCGGCGTATTCCATCACGCAGATCCATGGAGCCACCGCAAAACCCCCTCACCTGGTCGCGCTCCGCTGTGACGAATGCGCCTGCGGCACATGGGACTATTTCGACGGCACGGTAGACATCATGGCCCCCTATATGATCAGCACCGGCGGCCACGGAAACGACGCCCCTCCGGGTGTGCCGAATTACGAGTATACGCCGGAGCCGCCTGTGATGCTCTCCCATCCTGACATTGACAAATTGCTGGAGGAGGCCAGACAGTTCCCGGACTACCGGTACAACACGAAGTGGTATTCCTTCCTCCGCTACCCGCGGAAAATGCCCTTGATGTTTGATTTCCTGCTCGAAGCTCTTCACCCCAGGAAAGGCGCCGTTTCCCATTCCTTTGTCAACGAAGATAAGGTTCATGAGATTGATCAGCCTATCTACCTGGGCACGCCCTGGCAGCAGCGGCTGTATACGTTCTTTACCTTCGACGTATGGAACACGGTATCCACCCCGGCAAATCAGAAAAAGCTGATTGTCTACCCGCCCAATAACACCCTGCGGCCTTATGTGGAGTACCATGACGAAATGGTGCGCTGGCACGAATACTGGCTCAAGGGCAAGGACAACGGCATCATGGACGAGCCGCCGGTCAAAATCTTTATCATGGGCATAAACAAGTGGCGCTTTGAAAACGAGTGGCCGCTTAAACGGACGCAATACACAAAGTTTTACCTGCAGCCGGGAGGCGGCCTGTCGACGCAGGAACCGGACCCCAACGCTGAACCCGATGTGCTATACCAGCAGGCTCCCTATCTGGATCCTACAGTGTATTGCCTCCGCTACAGCACCGGCGTGCTGGATCACGATGTGGAGGTCATCGGCGAAGTATCCCTGAATCTGTTCGCCTCAATCGACTGCGACGATACAACCTGGTATGCCGATCTCCTGGATGTGGATGAAAACGGGACGCAATTTGTGGTCTCCAGCGGCGCCCTGCGGGCAAAGTTCAGGGCTCTGGACAAGGAGAAGTCCACGCCATCGCACCCCATTCATATTTGGGCGGATCCGGTCCCCGTTCAGCCCGGCGTGGTTTATGAGTATAACATGCAGATGATGCAGACGGCCTGCGTATTCAAGAAGGGGCATAGGATCGAGCTGCTTATCCGCAATCAGGACGACTTAAGAAGCAAGCTGGCCATGAACGGCGTATACCGTATGCCCTTCATGCAAAGCGTTGAGCATAAGATTTATTTCGGGCAGTCCCATCTCCTGCTGCCGTTGATACCTGCGGCCGAGAATTAAGTGCCTTATTTATAAACAAGGCGTTATGGCAGCCTAGGATTCGTTTTACAGGGACTGCAAAAAAACAGAGACGAAGTGGCCTGTGAATGCACCCGCTTCGTCTCTGATTTTGTTTTAACTTAGAAGTCTCCCCGCCGCCTCATCGCCCTTATTAACTTCCGGCGGCCTGTGCAGCCGCCGCATGAGCCCGGTTCCGGAGTTCCAGCAGACTAAGTCCCGAATTTCGCCTTCCGAATAGCCGCTATCAGTTTCGCTCCTGCCGCGTGCGCTCTCTTGTGGCTGTTAGGCCGCCGGAACCGGCAGGCCGATGAGCATGTGCAACTCTTTTTGCTCAATTCTTCTCCCATATTGTCAAGATGTACCGCAGTCTTGCAATCAGCATACTACATTTAGCAATTGCTTCAGCGCCAAAAAAGGTGTTGACAAAACTCGCTCGATTGTGCTAATATAACTTTCGCGGTTAAAACCGCGAAAAATGAAATAGCGTGGGGGTATAGCTCAGCTGGGAGAGCGCTTGAATGGCATTCAAGAGGTCAGCGGTTCGATCCCGCTTATCTCCACCAACAAAAAGGCTTCAAATCA
>Ga0134103_1003606_pt1 | contig 10200 bp, 9 predicted proteins | sample 14_taG_2_FD_94445 | JGI IMG/M metagenome (GOLD analysis project Ga0134103, IMG submission 94445) | Switchgrass degrading microbial communities from high solid loading bioreactors in New Hampshire, USA - 14_58_20_212_A1 metaG | ecosystem: Engineered > Bioreactor > Semi-continuous > Anaerobic >...
AAAAAATGAAATTGTTAAAGGAATAAAAGAACTTAATGGTTGGTTATGGTGTGTGAAACTTATAGACAATGATGAAGGATGGTTGCCAAAGGAGAAATTAAGATCATAACCAAAAATTATATGTAAAATTACGTAGAAACGACCTATATGGGCGTCTCCAAGGTTTAATCGTTATTTGAAACTAAACAAGACGCTCGTATAGAGTGTCTCTACAACTAAAAATTTATGTGATTTCCTAAAATAATTCAAAACATAAATCAATTATTTACCAATCAACAATTGATTTAAACGTTTATTAAATCAAATGTAGAGACGACCTATATGGGCGTCTCCAAGGTTTAATCTTTATTTGAAAATCAAAACACGAGACGCGCGTGTAGCGTGTCTCTACAACTAAGAATTAACAATTGTTACAACAACTTCTTTAGATAATCATATATATTATTTTGATTAAATACTGCAATCATTATTTCTACAACTTTATTATGTAGAAGGGGGAGTATCCTTCTTTTCTATTTTAAATAATTAAAAACTGTATATAACGCCAAACTCTAATTTTAATCCATTCATAGAAATCGATGTATCTTCTATTTCATTGCCTTCATTATCTTTAAGATTTTTTTATATTCGTGAACAATTTATAACCCGCATTAGCCTTAATTGCCAAATTATTAGTTACTGGATGCAACATTTCTGCACCTACAAGCAGGGGCTCATCATGTATAAATTATAACAAATTTTGACACTTTTATTCTTTTAACTTACCACTTAAGAATGGTATAATATATTAGAAACTTCTTAACTAAAAAAATTACAATATGTCTCGTTTTTAGTCTTAATTTGGAAAATATTACCTAAAGAAATAATACGTTGGTTGATCCATTAAAGTTAAAATAATACTTTCAAAATGAATTATTATGAGGTGAAAAACAAATTGTCTTCTTCTATTTCAAAAAAAGCCGAAGTAGATAAGGGTGTAAAATTCGGGGAAAATGTTGTAATTAAAGATAATGTCAAAATTGGCAAAGATACTATTATAGGTAACAATATAATTATTAAAGAAGATACAATTATTGGAGAGGACTGTATAATTGAGAATAATTCTATTTTGGAAGATACTTTAATAAGTACTTCTTCAACTAATGGATTACCTCCATTAATCATGGAAGATAATATAAGAATTGGTTCTAATGTAGTGATTCTTAGAGGGACAAAAATTGGTAAGAATGTTTCTATTGGTGATTTATCTTTGATAAAAGAATTAGTAATAATTAATCAGGATTCAGTCATAGGAAGCGGTGTAATTATAGATAGCAACGTTTTAATAGGTGAAGCTGTTGAGATTGGTTCAAAGACTTATGTTTCTTCCGATACAATAATTGAAGATTTCTGCAATATTGGAATCAATGTGCACTTCAAGAAAGAAGAATTATTAGTATCAAATAATAAAAAAATTGATGAAAATAGAATAATTGTAAGAAAAGGAAGCAAAATAGGTTCAAATGTAACTATTCTACCTGGAGTTACAATTGATGAAAATGTAATTGTATTTGACGGATCTTACGTCATAGGTAACCTTGAATCAAATAAAATATATAGTGGTAATCCTGCAATTGAGATTGAAAATTGTAATTAATTTAAAAGTACTTACACACAATACAAGGAGAAAAGAATATGTATTTATCTGAGATCGAAGGAATTATAATAAAGAGAGACGGCTTTTTTGAAAATTTTGGAAAATTAGGCAGAATATATAGAGATAATACTTTGTCTTTTATTAATTCTGAAAAATATCTGAATTTAATCGATGAAAACATATCATGCATCGTTTGTAAAGAAAGATTAATTCCTTACTTTTTAGACAAAAAGATTGGTATTGTATTATCCGAAGATCCAAAAGACACATTTTATGAGATATATTATCAATTATTCTTAAAAGGTAAATTTAATTATCCTGAAAATTCTATTTCTAATAAATCTTATATTTCTTCTAAAGCTATTCTAGCTAATTGTGGAGTTACTATTGGAGATAATTGCGTTATAGAAGATAACGTTATTCTTAGAGAAGGTACAATTTTGGGGGAAAATGTTATTGTTAGGAATAATTCTATTATAGGGGGTGAAGGATTTGAGGTAGCAAAAATTAAAGGAATTAATAAAATTATACCTCACACTGGTTATTGCATATTAAAAAATAATGTTGAAGTGCTAAATAATAGTTGTATATGCAAAGGATTATTTAGAGGGTATGATACCATAATAGAAGAAAACGTGAAAATAGATAATTTTGTTCAAATCGCCCATGCAGTAAAAATCGGGCAAAACACCCAAGTTGCGGGAGGAGTTATTATTTCAGGAAACACTGAAATAGGAAAAAATGTCTGGATAGGGCCTAATGCAACCATTTCTAATGCTCTAAAAATAGGAGACAATGTTTTTATAAGTTTAGGTGCCGTTGTTATAAATGATTTAAAAGATGGAGAACGTGTTTCTGGTAACTTTGCTTACAATCATAGAAAATTTATGAAAGATTTTATTAGTAAGAAGATTAATGAATAAAAAAGAAATCAATGGGAGGTAAAGAAATGGAAATAGAAGATAAATTGAAAGATATTATTAATATAATACTAGAAAAGAACGAAAAAGAAAGAATTGAAGTACTTAACGACAATTTATCGTTGAGAAATGATTTGGAAATGGATTCCTTAGATTTAGCTGAATTCACAGTTAGGATAGAAGATGAGTTTGGAGTAGATGTTTTTGAAGACGGAATAGTAGACACCATAAAAGAAGTAATTGATAAAATTGAAAAAAGGTGATGAAAATGGATATCTTTTTTTATTGGGAGAAGGGGGTAAAAACTTATCAACAGTTAATCGAAGATGTCAATAATCAACAAAAGTTAAAAAGATACATTAAGGAAATAAGTGTTTATGATGTCTTGAAAGATTTAATAGTTAGCTTGATATCTGGAGACAAAGTTATCCTCTTAGACAACGATTTCACCGATGAAGAAATTAAAAACCTAGGAATATCAGCAGATGAATTAAATGAAGAAATAGAATTGAAAAAAGACAAAATATCAACTTTTGAAGAATTATTGGATCAAATAGAAAAAAATAAAGAAAATTGGGAAATAGTTTTATATACATCAGGTACCACGGGCAGACCAAAAAGAGTCAAACATAAACTTGATTCTTTAGCAAGAGGGGTTAAAATATCTGAAGAGTATAAGAATAATGTATGGGCATTTGCATATAACCCCACCCATTTTGCAGGTTTACAAGTTTTTTTCCAAGCATTTTACAATAAAAACCCTTTAATATATGTATTTGACATGGATAGGAGTAAAATAGAAGAAGTTTTAAACAAATTTAAGGTAACTCATATTTCCGCTACACCAACTTTTTATCGTTCAATCTTGCCATACATAAAGGGACAAATACTAAGTGTTGAAAGATTAACAATGGGCGGAGAAAAATATGATGAAACACTTGAGAATCAACTTTTAAATTTCTTCCCCAATGCTAAAATAAGAAATGTTTACGCATCTACTGAGGCAGGAAGTATCTTTTCTGCAAAAGGGGATATATTCAGAATTAGTTCAAGGATAAGAGATCAAATAAAAATAAGTGAAGAAAGTGAATTACTAATTCACAAAAGTTTATTGGGGGAGTCTGAAACACTAGAACTTAACGGAGAATGGTATAAAACCGGTGATTTAGTAGAAAAAATTGATGATGAACATTTCAGGTTTATTTCTAGAAAAACTGAGATGATAAATGTTGGCGGTTATAAAGTGAATCCCCATGAAGTTGAAAATGAAATAAAAAAAGTCAACGGAGTTATTGATGTAATAGTTAAAGCAAGGAATAATAAGATAACAGGCAATATCTTAATTGCAGAGGTAGAAATAAAAGAGGGACTGGATAAAAAAGAGATAGAAAAAGAAATAATAAAAACATTAAAAGGAAAACTGCAGAGTTGGAAAATTCCAAGAATAATAACTTTTGTCGATAATATAGAACTTACTAGAACTGGCAAGAAGGTGAGAAAATGAAAACTATCATTGTAACTGGCGATTCAAGAGGTTTAGGAAACAATATATGTAATAAGTTGTTAGCAAATGGTTATAAGGTTGTAGGAATAAGTAGAAAAGTCTCCAATCAGGTTTTAGAACTAGAAAACAACCATAAGGATCAATATGTACATATTAATTTTGATTTAAGTATGACAGAAAAAATAAAAGATTTATACTTAAATCAATTAAAAGCCGAAGGACCTATCTATGGACTTGTAAATAATGCAGCAATGGCGTATGATGATATAACAACAAACGCTCAATTAGAACCTTTAGAGAAAATGTTTAAAATAAATGTTTTTTCTGTAATAATGCTAACTAAATATGTGATAAGAGATATGTTATTAAATGATACAAAAGGAAGTATAGTGCATATAAGTTCGGTGTGTGCCCATACTGGCTACAAAGGATTAAGTATGTATGCGGCAACTAAAGCCGCCGTAGAAGCTTTCTCAAAAACTGTTGCTAGAGAATTCGGTAGCAAGAAAATAAGGAGTAATTGTGTAGCTCCTGGTTTTATGGAAACCGAAATGAGTAACTCATTAACTTTGGAACAGAAAGACAGAATATATTTAAGGACTTCATTAAAAGAGGAAACGCAAATAGAAAGTGTTTCAAATACTGTTAAATTTTTATTAAGTGATGAAAGTTATTCTATAACTGGGCAAGTTATCCATGTTGATAATGGAACTATTTAATAAAAATATATCTTTTTTTTAAATATAATTGTTCACTAAGGTCTGATTTTTTTCTTGCTGCAGTTTTTTTAAATATGATTCCATTTTATCTCATTCCTCAAAAACTCTTTTGAGGAAGGTTTCATTATTTTTTTCTAAATTATATTGTTCATTCCAAGTTTTAAAACAATTATTCGACAAAAATAGATAATGGTCAATATCATTAAACCTACATTTCATAAAGTCTATTATTTGTTCACAAAAAGTTTCTTCTAATGGTTCATTTAATAACAATCCATTTGAACTATTAACGATCTCGCTTACCCCGCCAACATTTCTAGCAATAACTGGAATCCCAAATGACATTGCTTCCATTATCGAAACAGGTAATCCTTCAGAATCACTAAGATTAATAAAAAAATCGGCATCATACTGCTTATACACATCTAAAATTTTATCATTACTGACGAATCCTAAAAATTCAAACTTGTTTGGTGGTAACTTCTCAGTGGCATATTTTATAACTTCTTTTTCTGTTTCTCCACTTCCTATGTGAATCCAATAATAATCATAAGGCACCTTTGACAAAACATCTATTATCAAATCAAGTCTTTTAACAGGTTTAATTAGCGAACATGATACAATTGTAATTTTATCTTTCTGGTATATTTGTTTTCTAATTCCTTTTGGATTAGAAGTGCCCATTCTTGTAACAAACTTTTTTAATTTAGAATTAGAAGAAAAATAATTTTCATAATACTTTAAGCCAGCTTCGGAAATAAAATGAATCTGGTCTAAATTCTTATCGATATAAGATCTAAAAGGCAAATAATTTAACTCATTCCTATCAAGGTACAAATCATAACCATGAGCTCTTGACACTATTTTTTTGATGTTAAGAGCTGTTTTCAAACTATAAAAGTTAGAAATAACATATGCTCCTCTACTTAACCAAAAAGAATAGAGAAAAAATTCATTATCGCTATGTTCCTTTATCTCTTGCAAAATAAATTTTTTGCTATCAACATAAAATAAACCATAGTAAATAATGTAAAAAAATTTTTTAATTCCTTTGAATGAAAAAGAACAGTTTTCTTTTATTTCTCTTAAAACTTCTTTAGAAAAAAGCCATTTAAAAAAATTTATATTAAAAATATTTAACCAAGAATGTTTTTTAACCATATAGTAATTTAAATCATATCTTTTAGCAATTTCTTCATACTTGTTTTTATCGCCATAATAAGAAATGACGACTATTCGGTTAAAATACTTTTTTAAAAAAGGAATTTCGTTTATGAAAAAAATTAAATCTAGAGACCCAGGAAATATAATAACAGTTCTCATGAAATATCTTCTCCTCACATGTAAAAAATATTTCTACTTATTTTCGTAACTCAACTTATTGATTCTTTCCAAAACTGGCATTAGTTTTGCTTGCCAACTTAAATGTTCTTCTGCGTATTTTCTCATTTCTATAGAATAATCTGGATTTTCTTGAATTAGCCTTTCATACCAACTTATAATTTCCTTTATATTTACAGCTCCTTCGTCAGAAGAAACTCGGAACACATATGGAAACATTTCAGGAAAATCAGGATCAGGTGAAGCCAAAATAAAAGGAATTCCTCTTGCACAATATTCTCTGTTTTTTAAAGCAGCATCATAAAATAGCCCCTTTCTATGGTTTGCTAAACTTCCTATTGCAATATCAGACTTATCAAAAATGTTGTTCAATTCCTTTCCACTTTTTGCACCAGGAAAGATAACATATTTTTCTAAATTCAACTCTGATACCAATTTTTTTAAATTTTCTAAATCATCACCTTCACCAACACAGTAATAAAATACTTCTCGAGTATCTAACTTATTATCACCATAATAATATTCATAAAGTCCTTTAATGACTCTATCAAAACCATGCCAGTTACTTATATTAGCAACAGAAATTAAATTAATGTCATTGCTTTCATTTTTATTTTTTAGTTTGATGCTTTCAACATCTACTCCGTTAGAAATGTATACAAATTTATTTTCTATTCCCTGAGTATATTTTAAATCCTCAGGTGCATATTCTACTATTAAATCAAAGTACTCTAAAACACTTGGAAAAGAATGATTAAACAAAAACCATTTTATCTTTTTTACAAGCATATTATCTTTGCTCTTAACAAATTCCTTTTCAGATGTAATAATAGGTGTAGGTATCTCCAAAACAAGTATATTACCGTTCTTTTTTAACTTTCGTAATTTTCTTTTAAAAAATACAAACAAAAAACCAAATCCTCTAAAGTAATAAACAGCATTTTTATTAATTTTTAATGATTTCTGCATTTCAAAAACTCTAGATAAAACTCCCTTCCGAACTGTCTTAATTAAGCTTACATTAAACCCAAAACTTTTGAACGCTTTCACTTGACCTAAAATCTTCTTTTTAACACCTAAACTTTTTTCTAAACACTCTAAGGTTACATAATAAAAATCCAATATAATCACCTTTTAAAATATTAATTAGTAATTAATGTTTTTAATTTCAAGCTTTTTTTGGAGTAATTACCCTCTTTAATTCATCAATAACCAAGTCAAGAGCGTATTTTACTTCAGTGTTATAGACCAACATTACAATAACAAGTCCAACTACTGCTGAAAGAACCTGCCAAACAAGATTTCCTACAAATGTGTTTATAAACGCTACTATAACAAAAACAACCGTAGCTGTAAAAAATTTACCCAAATGATAATTAACAGGATACAAGCTTTTTGATATAAACGTTCTCATACAGAAGAAAACTATATAAGACAGACCTGTAGTAAAAGCTGCGGCTTTTGCGCCATACAAAGGAACAAGTAATGTGTTCCCAACAACGTTACAACCCGCTGCCACAGTTGCTATCAACATGTGCCAAAAAGTTTTTTTCTTAAAGTTGATTCCCACAACCGACACTTCTGATGTCGTGTACATTATTGGCATTAAAATTAGAAAAGGAGCTATTTGTGCTGCAGAACGATAAGATTTTGCTAGAAGTAAAAATATCACATCTTTAAAAACAATAATTAGCATCCCCATAACAAACATAGCAGCAGAAATAAACAAAGATACCTTTTCAAAAAGCCCTGTACTTTCTGGATTATTTTCATAACTCTCATAAGAAACGGGTGTCCAGAAGGTGGTAAAACCTGTTTGAATTAAATTCATAATAGCAACTACTTTAAAGGCAGCAGAATATAAGCCAATCTCAGTAAAATCACAATAATTTCTCAAAGCTAATTTATCAAAAGATTGAAAAATCCAGGTTATTAAGAATGTGGGAACAAACGGGAGTCCATACTTAATAATTTCTTTGACTGAACCAGTATTAATTTTAAACTTTCCAAACCACAAATCTCTTTCAAGAAATATAGCTAATGTGGCAGAAACTATATGAGAAAGAAACAATCCTACAATAATGGCATAAAAAGTTCTTGAAACAAGCAATGCATACAAGATCGTAAAAACAGCATTTGAAATTCCGTTAACAACTCTTAGCGTTGAAAAGGCTATCCCTCTTTGTTTCATTCTAACAACTAATGTGGCAAATCGTTCTACACACCCTATTAAAACAGTCAGACCAAGCAAGAAAATAGGCAAAAAATGAGAATAATCTTCAAAAAGAACAAAAGATAACTCCTTCCAAAACAATCCAATTATAACAAACATAATAAATCCTACAGACAGGCTTGGCATTAAAGATTCCCAAAGCAAGTTTCGCCTATCTTCTTCTGGTTTCTCATAGAACATCCTTACAAAGCTTTGATCAGTACCAAGAAGAGAGATGTTTAAAAACAAATTAAAGGCTAATGTGAACATAGAAGCCTTACCAAACTCTTCAGGAATGATAAGCCACGTAGTTATAGGGGTAGTGACAAAAGAAATAAGGGCAGCTATCCATTGCCCTATCGAAAACTGAAAAAATGATTTAATAAATTCTCTTTCTTTATTCATTTAAATTCTTACCTCTTTCAACACTTCTTCATATACTTTCACTTCTTTTTTTACAATGTTTTCCCACGAATACTCTAAAGCTTTCTCTCTTATATAATTACTATCGATAGGATTTTCTAAGAAGTTAATCACAGCTTCTGCAAATCTTTTTTCAAAATTTTCTCCTTCTTCTACAACTATTCCCCCATCTCCTATTGCTTCTGGTATTCCACCATTACTACTTCCAACAACCGGTATTCCACACCCTTGAGCTTCAATTATTACCGCTCCAAACCCTTCATTTCTACTAGGTAGTATCATAACATCCATTGCATTCATATAATACGGCACCTTATCCTGAGAAACTCTTCCAACAAATTTTACCTTCAAATTTCTTTTTTGGAATTCTTTTTCAACGTTTTCCCTTAATTCTCCATCTCCAACAACTAAAAACTCTACATCTTTCTTACTCGATATATATTCAAATATCTCAGGCAATTTATCCGCTCTCTTTATTTTTTTCAAACCTCCAACAAATCCTACTACCTTTTTGTTCAATCCTAATTCTTTTTTTATCTTTTCTTTATCTAAAAGCATGAAAATTTTTGGGTCTATACCATTTGGTATAACAACAGCATTTTTTCCTGAATAACCTAACAATTTTGCATTATTTAACAAAGCATTACTTACAAATATTACTTTACCTGCTTGTTCTAATACGTTATTATACAACTCTTTGTTATTTGGCATTGCTAAATTTATATCGCTACCATGACAAGTAACAACATAAGGAATTCCTAATTTCTCTGATAAAAGTTTTGCTACCAAACCAGAAGGAGGGGTGTACATTCCATGGGCATGAATTATATCAAATGATTCATTAATAGTTAAATTAGAAATTTTTTCTGAAAGTCTTCGTGAATAGGTCAATAAAAGATCTTTCCTAAAAGCCTTCTTATAAATAGAATCCATTAAAGTTCTCTTGAAATTTGCATAATTATATTCTATACCTTTACTAACAATGCTTGCTTCTCTAATCCCAGCTTCTTGCTTTCTAAAGATATATTTTACAATTTTTAATATGAATGTATCTTTCCCAATTATTCCATATGTCTTAAACTCAATATCAAACTCTTTCAACACCTTTAATCTATTAGTTATAAAAATCCCACTTGTTTCATTTTCTGGATAAGGGAATAAATTGGTAATAACAAGTATTTTCACTATAAAATCAACCCCATATTATTTTCCTCTCAAACAACTTTGATATAACTATTATAACCTAATTCAACCTATTTTGAAAGTCAATTCAATTTCTGAAAGCTCCTCTAAAGAATATCAAAGAATCTAAAAAAAATCAAAAGAAAAAGTGTCTGAAAAATTAAGACACCTGTCTTAAAAAATAAGACAGAACTGTATGAAATTTTAAGACAGAACTGTCTTAAAAAATAGGACATTATATAATACATAATACAAGAATACAT
>Ga0134103_1003609_pt1 | contig 10192 bp, 7 predicted proteins | sample 14_taG_2_FD_94445 | JGI IMG/M metagenome (GOLD analysis project Ga0134103, IMG submission 94445) | Switchgrass degrading microbial communities from high solid loading bioreactors in New Hampshire, USA - 14_58_20_212_A1 metaG | ecosystem: Engineered > Bioreactor > Semi-continuous > Anaerobic >...
AGCTCGCTCTGGTTGGGGCGCGTCCCCAGTTTTACCGGAAGTTTTCCTTCCGCTTTCTCACCCCTTAAAACCTTAAGCAAGGCTTTAACCGATTGGCGAGTGTATTCGTAGATACAGATGTGGCATTCCGGCAGGGGCTGGCCCAGGACGTCGTAGGGTGTGCGCAGGGAAATCAGCATCACCCGCGCGCCCGATTGCAGTAAATTCGAATAAAGAACCCGCTGCACGAGTGTGAGGTGGGAATCCGAGAGAGCGAGGATGACCTTTTTCCCTTTCGCAAATTCCTGGACCTCGTTCACATTAAAGTTTTTGTTGTCGATCGAGAGGTGGGGGATGTTGAATTCCGCCCCGAGGATCGCGGCGATGTCCAAATCCTCCACGTTCTTGTCTTCCGCAATCGTGCTCACATAATTCGTGACTCCCACGGCGACGGTGTTCTCGTCGATCGGAAAGGGGTGGCCCGAAGCGATCGTGATGCTCGCGAGGCTCGCCGCTTCCGCAACCTCCCTGTTTTTCTCCCAGTCGATTTCCGGCCTCATCTCCTTACAGTACTTTTCCTTGTAGGCGAGAATCCTTTCGACCGCCTCTTCGACGGAACGGAGAAAAGCTTTGTCGGTCTTGGCGGCGTCCAGGAGTGAATTCCGGACTATCAGCTGGCGGCCGAAAGAATGGCTCACGGTGAGGATGTCGCAGGTCGCCTGGACCGCGAAGATTACCGCTCCCGCAAGGGAATAAGCCCGGGTAAGGGCGTCCATTTCCAGGCAGTCGGAAATGACGAGCCCCCGGAAACCGAATTCCTTGCGGAGGAGGTCATGGATGATCTTCTTGGAGATCGAGGCCGGAAAACGGTCGTCAAGTTTCCTGTAGAGGATGTGGGCGGTCATGATCGCGTCGGGCAGGTAGGAACCCATGTAGGGCAGGAGTTCCTTCGTCTTCAGTTCTTCAAGCGAAGCGTCGATGCAGGGCAGGTCGAGGTGGGAGTCGATGTGGACGTCCCCGTGTCCGATGAAGTGCTTGTAACAGGAGAGGACGCCCTCCTCCTGGATCGCCCTGCTCATCTGGCTGGCGAGGAGGGAGACCAGGTGCGGGTCGTCGCTGAAGGAACGGATCCCGATAATCGGATTCATCGGATTGGTGTTGACGTCCGCGACGGGAGCGAGCACGCAGTTCACGCCCAGGGACTTCAGTTCCCTCCCGATGATTGTTCCGATTTCGGAAGCGACCTTCGGGCGGGAAAAAGAGGCGGCCCCAATCGCCATGTGCCCGGGCACGCTCGTAACTCCCGTGTAGATCCTTCTGATGCTTCCCCCTTCCTGGTCGACGGAGATGAGGGCGGGTGCGCCGTTGTGTTTAAGCGCGGCTTCCTGGATGTCGGCTGTCAGTTTCCGGAGTTGCTCCGCCGATTTGATGTTCCGGGAGAAGAGGATGACGTTGCCGTAATGGTATTTCTTGATCAGATCGCAGATTTCTTTGCTGCTGGTGCTCTGCCAGCCGACCATCATCAGCTGACCGATTTTCTGTTCTAGCGTCATGGTATCAACCTTTCACTGCGCCTGCGGTGAGGCCTTTGATGATGTTTTTCTGGAGGAAGAAGTAGACGATGATGATCGGAATCGCGATCAGGGCGACGGAGGCTACCATCAGCCCGTAATCCGTCCCGCCTTCTTTGGAACTGATTTCTCTGAGGAGGGCGCTCACGGGCATCTTGTTCTTGTCCGTGAGGATGATCATCTGCAGGAAAAGGTCGTTGTAGGACCAAAGAAAGACGAAGATCGCCGCCGAGGAGAAGGCCGACTTGGACATGGGAACGATCAAATGCCAGAGGATCTGGAAGACGTTCGCCCCGTCCAAATAGGCGGATTCCTCGACTTCCACGGGGATGTTCTGGATGAAGCCGGTGATGAGGATTGTCGCGAAGGCGAGGTTCCCAGCGACCTGGGGCAGGATAACTCCCAAGTGCTTTCCGTTGATCCCCATGTTGAAGATGAGCCTTTGCAAGGGGAAGATGATCGAAAAGATCGGGAACATCATGCAGGCGACGATTAGACCGTAGACTATTTTTTTTCCTTTAAAGTCGAAGCGGGCGAGCGCGAAGGAACTGAAGGCGGTGATGATGAGGACAATCACGACGACCGAACCGGAAATCAGGAAACTGTTCAGGTAAGCCCGCAAGATGTTGTACTTCTTGAAGAGCGCGTTCTGGTAGTTTTCCAAGGTAAAGGTTGTGATCGGGAAGCTGAAGGAATCGACGAGGATCGCGTTTTTGTCCTTGAAACTGTTGAGCAGAACCCAGAAGAAAGGATAAAGGGTGAAGAACGACCAGAGAGTCAGAATCAGGTAGACAATCGCTTTTCCTATCGAGAATCTTCTTTTTTTCATGGTCCCTCCTTACAGATCCTTGTTCTGCTTGAATATCGTGTTCGCGAGAAAACTGAGCAGGACCCCCGCGACCGCGATGAAGACCGCAAAGGCCGCGGCGTAGCCCCCGGCGTTGCTTTGGAAGGCAATCTCGTACATGTAGGTTCCGAGGAAATGCATCTTTCCGCTCGGGTAGCCCATAGGGTCGATGATGTGGGGCAGATCAAAGACTTTCAGCGTTCCGGTGATCGCGAGGACAATCACGCTCCTGGTGACGTTCTGGAGCATGGGCAGCTGGATGTAGATCGTTTTCTGGAAGGCGTTGCCGCCGTCGATTTCCGCGGCTTCCAAAAGCTCTTCTGGAATCCCTGCGAGCGCGGTGAGGAAGATCACGAAATAGAAACCGATGTACTGCCAGATCACGGGCGAAACGATTAGGGCGTAGAGCCTCGGGAGATTCTCTGGGTCCTTCCAGAAGATCTTTTCGGACCCCAACGCCTGCAGGATTTGGTTGAACATGCCGTAGTTGTAATCATAGAAGAGGTTGAACATCAAGCCGAGGGCGGTCGCGGAGACCACGATCGGCATGAAAAAGGTGACTTTATAAAAGTTGGCGAATTTTCGGATTGAGTTCACCAGAAGGGCAAGAAGCAAAGCGATCCCGACCTGGAAGATGAGGACCAGGCCGACCAGGATCAGAGTGTTCACCAGGGCGGTTTGAAACTTCTTGTCGGTGAACATCGTGATGTAGTTGCCGAGCCCGATGAACTTCGGATTTTGGTCGAGGATGCTCTCGAATTCGAAGAAACTGTTCACAATGTTTACCAAAAAAGGGTAAAAGAGGAATAGGAACATGAAGGCGAGCATCGGCGCGATGAAGAGATAAGCGATCCATTTTTTCTTGTACATACATCCTCCGTTAAGAAGAAGAGGTATTGCAGCACCTGCAATACCTCATTCTTTATTGCGCATTCGCAAAACTTTCAAGAGCAGTTCTGATTGCTGCTTCGTTAGCGGTTAAAAAGTCGTTTGCGGCTGAAACCAGGGTTATGAAGGTGCCGGCCTTCGCGGAGTCGGACAAAGGCAGCGTCGAGCCTTCGGTTCTCGCCGGCATCGAGTTCATGGAAATCTGGAGATTGGTTTGGTTGGGGATTTGGACGGAAGGATCTGCGGGGATGCCTCCGACCGCGCAGAACTTCGCGATTGATTCGGTCTTCGTCATCATTTCGACGAACTTGACGCAGAGTTCGCGTTTCGCGGGATCGTCCCAAGCTTTTTTGGAGATGTAGAATCCGGAAGTGAAGCCGCTCTGCATGTAGACTTTGTTCAGTCCGCCTTCGCTTACGGGAATGGCCGGGAAGGGCATCATTTTCAATTTGCTCGCTTTGACGGTCGTGGTCTCGTCGAAGTTGCCCGCGAACCAGGAGCCGTCAAGGATCATCGCCGCATCGCCGTTCTTGAACGCGGCTTCCGCCATCGCGTGTTCCTGATTGCCCTTGGTGGGTCCGAACCATCCCAGGTCGGCGAAGTATTTGAATTTGCTTAAGGCGGCCACCCATTTATCCTTGTTGTTGTTGATCGAATCCTTGATATTGACGAATGCATCGGGTCCAAGGGTTCCCAGCACTAAATGTTCAATCCAATAATGGGGAACGTCGGTCGCTCCCAGGGCGAACGGGATTTTGCCTTTTGCAATCAGTTTTTCACAGATGTCATGGTAGTCATCCCAGGTCCAGACGTCTTTTTGGAGATAGGGAGCAAGGTCGCCGGTGAAGAGCTCGGTGTTGACGTACACCCCTTCAACAAACCCCTTGATTGTCACCGCATAAGGATCGAGGACGCTCGGGGAGGTGTTCTTGGCATAATCGGGATATACCTTTCTGATCTCTTCGATGGAAACGATCTTCTTGTTGTCCACCAAGGGTTTCGCGGTCGCCCCGGTGAAGAAGAAGAGGACGTCGGGATCGTTTCCGGAATAGAAGGCGCCGATGACGGATGTCTTCCAAATCTCGTCGGAAGTCGCGGAACTGTCGTTGACTTTGACCTTGAATTCCTTTTCAAAATCCGCTATGATTGCCTGATATGTTTCCGCATGCGGGTCAGTTCCGCCGAACATGCTTATTGTTTTCAACTCAGCGCGATCATCGCAGCTCACCAACAATAAGCCCAAGAGAACGATGACCAATACAGAAAAGACTTTCCTATACATATGTACCTCCCTCTGGATATTATCCGTTTAAAGTATAGCACTCCCAAAACCGAGGCACAATGTAATAAATTTACATTTATAGTAAAAAATTAACCAATGTAAGCGTTTTTGCAATTTGAATATGAATTTCCCTTCGTCAATATTATAGCAACTTCAGGAAACCAAGACAATATCCGGAAAACAAAAAAACCCGCAGAAACGGGTCAAAAGAAAAGGTAAAGATAAAAAACGGGAGGAACTGAGCAAAAAAAATTCCAGCAAGTGACTGGAACATCCAGATTAAATTCAAAATTAAACTGGTGCGGCTAGTGAGATTTGAACTCACACATCAGTACTGATACTACCCCCTCAAAGTAGCGCGTCTACCAGTTCCGCCATAGCCGCATTTGAGACATGATATATTATATCACAAACGGAAGAAAATGCAATAGTTTTTTTGATTTATTGTCTTAATTATTTGGGTTCAAGGGGGGAATGGAAAATGATCACCGCCCGGTTTTCCAACCAAAGTTTTTTTCCAGAAAATGAAATGAGAAAGTTGTATTGGGGCGCGCTGATAAAACTTGGAAAAAAGGTGATTGTCAATTGGTGGAAAATGTGATAAAATGATAGAAGTTAGATTTAAAGGAGATGGTTTGAAATGGGTTTGAAAACGCTTGTAATCGTCCTCGCCACGATTTTTGTGGCTGTTCTTTCCTTTGCCTTTGCTTTCTGGCTTTATCGTTGGGTGGAAAAACAACCTTCTGAGAACAAAAGAATCTCTCACATCCGCAAATTGATCAAACAGGGTGCCAACACCTTCCTGAAAAAAGAATACCGCACGCTTTTGCGCTTTGCAATCCCTGTCGCGGTTCTGATCTTTGTTTCCCTGCCCAAACCGCTTTGGCTCGATGATCAAAAAATCGTCACTCACATCATCATGACGGTCGCTTTCGCTTTCGGAACCTTCCTGAGTGCCCTCGCCGGCAAAATCGGCATTGCGGTGGCTACGGTCGCCAACCAGAAGACAGCGGAAGCCGCGCAAAGCGGAATCAGCAGAAGCTTTCTGACCGGCTTCAGGGGCGGATCCGTCATGGGCATGGCCGTCGTCGGTTCGAGCCTTTTCGGAATCGCTTTGCTGTCCCTTGCCCTTGGCTACATCCTTGACGATTATTCCGCCCTGTTCGGCTTCAGCTTCGGCGCTTCTGGCTGGGCGCTGTTTGCGAAAGCGGGGGGCGGCATCTATACCAAAACCGCGGACATCAGCGCCGACCTCGTCGGAAAAGTGGAACTGGGAATCCCTGAGGACGACCCGCGCAATCCCGCGGTCATAGCCGACAATGTCGGCGACAACGTCGGCGACGTCGCCGGTATGGGCGCCGACCTCTTCGACTCCAACGTCGCAGCCATCGTCGCCGCCTTGACCATGGCCTCGACCTTGGGTAACGATCCGAAGTATTTCCAAATGGTGTTCGTCTATGTCGCTTTGGGCCTTCTTTCCTCGATGCTCGGCGTCCTGTTCTCGCGGATGGGTAAGGACGGAAATCCGACCCGTGCGCTGAACCTCGGAACCTACATCACGACCGGCCTTTTCACCGCCTTGACGGCCCTTCTGACCTTCCTTCTGAAATTTGAATGGCGGCTTTGGGGCGCGTCCATCGTCGGCCTTCTTGTAGGCGTGATCATCGGCCTCACCACCGACTATTTCACGAACGACCTGAGGAAGCCCGTCCAGATGGTTGCGAAGGCGAGCCAATCCGGCCCCGCGTTCACGATCCTTTCCGGCGTGAGCTATGGCTTCCTGAGCGTCCTGCCTGCGATGATTGGCATCGCCGTCTCGGCGATCGCCGCCTTCAAACTTTGCGAACCCATCGGGGGAGTTGAGTACGGCATGTTCGGCGTCGCCATGGCTGCGGTCGGCATGCTCTCCATCGTCGGCATGATCGTCAGCAACGACGCCTACGGACCGATCGTCGACAACGCCCGGGGGCTTGCGGAAATGGGAGGCTTCGGTGAAGAAGTCATTGAAGCGACCGACAAACTCGACTCCGCCGGCAACACCGTCAAAGCCGTGACCAAGGGCTTTTCTATCGGCGCGGCGGGCCTCACGGTCATCGCCCTGCTCTTCGCCTTTGTCAACGAAGTGAAGGCGGCGGGAGGGACCATCGACTTCTTCGACATCATGGATCCGGTCGTCTTCTTCGGACTGATCATCGGCGCGGCCGTTCCCGCGGTCTTCAGCGCCCTGCTCATGCTCGGCGTTGACAGGAACGCCCAGAGGATGGTCGAAGAGATCCACCGTCAATTCCAGGACATTCCCGGACTCAAGGAAGGGAAGGAAGGCGTCGAGCCCGAATACGAAAAGTGCATCGCCATCGCGACGACCGGCGCTTTACGTGAACTTCTTCCTGCCGGTCTCTTCGCCATCGCTTTGACAGTGGTGGTCGGCTTCGTCGGCGGCGTCAACGCCATCGGCGGCTACCTTGCCGGAAACATCGTGAGCGGTCTGCTGATCTCGCTCTTCATGAGCAACAGCGGCGGCCTCTGGGACAACTCCAAGAAGTACATTGAAGCCGGAAACTGCGGCGGCAAGGGCAGCGAAGCCCACAAGGCCGGAGTCGTCGGCGACACAGTCGGCGATCCTTTCAAGGACACCGCGGGTCCGAGCATCAACACGCAGATCACCGTCGTCAGCTTGGTCGCAACGCTTTTGGCGGAAATCTTCTTGCACATCTCAATCTTCTGATAACTTATTTGACGAAAACGAAGCCGAGGATGCAGCCCTCGGCTTTTTTTTATCATTTTTGCAACAAAGGGGTTTTCAATTTTTCTATTTCCATATGGGTTATTTCATTTTGTAATATGGTTGGGAAAAGGCAGATTTGCCACAAGAAAGGGATATATAGTTTTCTATTCCTATTGTTTGTGCTGGTCATCATTGCTGGCTGCGAAAAGCAGCAAATTGAATCAATTTCTCTGGCCGATGATGAATTGTTTTTCATCAGAGTTCAATCTTTCGGATATTTCCTTGATTGTTAAGAAGACCTCCAGGACCGAAGAAGTGGTGACTTTGTCGGCGGATATGGTCGACGAAGCTGATTTGAACAAACTGCGGACGACCGGAAACCATCAGATCAAGGTGAAATATCTGGACGCGGAAGCGACATTGAACGTCACGATCCGGGCGGATGAAACGGAATTCCGCGTGCATGACAATTACATCCAATGGAAGTACAAATCCGAAAGTGCCTGGAGGAACCTGGTCTCCCTCGACGAACTGAAAGGCGAACCGGGCGTACCCGGAGAGGACGGAAGCACTCCGACGGTATCCGTGAGCGAAGACGGTTATTGGGTGATCAACGGGGAGAAGACCAACGCCATCGCGAAGGCGGAAACCGAATTCAGGGTCCAGGACAACTACATCCAATGGAAGTACAAATTCGAGACCGCCTGGAGGAACCTGATCTCTCTTGACGACCTGAAGGGAGCGAAAGGCGACCCCGGAGAAAACGGAACGACGCCGACCGTGGAAATCAGCGAAGACGGCTACTGGGTGATCAATGGAGAGAAGACCAACGTAAAGGCGAAGGTTGAGGAAGTAGTAAAAGAAACCCACACCGTGATATATGTGCTGAAGGGCGGAGAACTTCCGGAAGGTGAAGAAAGCGTCCAGGTCGAGGAGGGAGCTCATGTGCCCCTGCCTGTACCGGTCCGGGAAGGTTTCAAATTCGTCGGCTGGTACGATGAAACCGGAAAGAAGTACGAAGACTACGATGTCGTGAACAAGGACCTGACCCTTTATGCTTATTGGGTGTGCGTGTCGGAGATTTCCGAGTTTTTGGACCGTTTCACGGGCGACAATCTGACCCTCAAGTTTTACAGTTGGGTTGAAGACAGTACCGGCATTGGCCAAAGGTCCTCTTTCCTGATGAAAAAAGCGAGACAAGGCAACCTGATCAACTATTTCTTGTCTCAGGATTATTTTGACCTCTGCTACCTCACGGATGACGGCGAGTTTTATTATGCGTTCCCGTCAGGAGAATTCGTTTTTGAATTTGGAATCATTTCAAGGGAATACGGAAAACTCATTTCCCCTTATTTCAACTTCAACTTCACTGCCCTCCGGCCGCTGACCTTAATTGAGAAAGGGGACGGGACTTATTGGGGCAACCTTGACCGTGAATTTGTCCTTCTGCTTTTTGGGGAAGGAACAGGTTTAGAGGAAGCGGATTGGCTTAGCGGCGATGTGACTGTCGATCCGGTTGCGAACAAGTTGACATTTAGGATATATTCCGGATACCCGGAAGAACAAAAAACCATCATCGTCTTCCTCGATGATGTCGGTACCACAGAAGTGGAAGTATCGTATACGATTTTACTCGACTTGCTCGAATCGCAGATTGAGTTTTTCCGTCGAACGCTTCCCGATGCGACAATCCCCGTTTTCGATGAATTCTTGAGCGAGGCAATCCAGTGGCTTGAATCCATCAACAATACTCCTGAGTTCTTGTCCTGGTATACCTGGTTCATTAACCATGCTCAGGATTTTCAGGCGGACCCATATAAAGATTATGTTTACGAGAGAATCGAAGACCTCGAAGATTTCGTCGCTTTATATAGAGAGACGGCGACCGATGCGAGCCTTGAAGCTATGGAAGAGTTGCTTGAGGAAGCAAGAGCGGCCCTCCTTTCCGCAAAACCCGTTCAAATTCCTCAACTCTATGAATACTATTATCAAGAAATGTTTGAAATCCGCATAATCGATCCCGAGAAAGTGGCGCTTAAAAACGCGCGCAGCGATGCCTATGATGACATCATGGACATTTTCGACGAGTTTACTGACTTGATTCTCTGCTACGAAAATCCGGACCTCAAAGGAATCCGCGACCGCTATCTGAATCTGCTAGAGGAAGCAACGGACATCGAAACGATTGAGAGAATCCCCGATGATTTCTTAGAAGAACTTCAGGCCACGGACTTTGTCTACCATCCCGCCCAACTGAAAATGGTGATCGATAGGGCATTGTGGGACCTTGAGGAAGTGTACTATGAACTTGATCCGGAACTCCAAGACCTGTTGGCCGAGGATTTCGAAGCCGCTTTTGCAAGATTGAGCGCCGTGGAGAACCCGTTCCGTCTGAACGGCATCATCGATGAAATCGTCGAAGAATTGCTCGGAAAAATGAGGGAGCATTATCTGGCGATAATCAACATGATGTACGAGGAATACCTCTTTGTCGTTCCCGAGGACAGACTTGACGACCTCGAGGAGTTGTACGAAGAAGCCCTGGCGGGTCTTGAGGAAGCCGACCAACCCTATGCGTTCATCCTCGTTATTGATCAATTCAGCAACGATGTCTTCAACTAGATCGGAAACGATCTGGTGAGATCCATGAAATACGACCGTTTCAATCAATTGAAATATAATTTCTCCAAACTTTCCCAGACGGCTACGGAAGAATCCTTGGCCTTGATGGAAGCGGAATTCGAACTGGCGAAGGCGGCGATTGAAGATGCGGAAACCCCCAGGCGGTCACGGAGGCTTACCTAGCCGGATTTGCTGCCCTGTATGAAGTTTATGAAGTCGATGAAGACAAGTTCCTCCGTCTGCAATTCCTGGAAATCGTCGCGGAGATCATGGAGGGA
>Ga0134103_1003612_pt1 | contig 10190 bp, 9 predicted proteins | sample 14_taG_2_FD_94445 | JGI IMG/M metagenome (GOLD analysis project Ga0134103, IMG submission 94445) | Switchgrass degrading microbial communities from high solid loading bioreactors in New Hampshire, USA - 14_58_20_212_A1 metaG | ecosystem: Engineered > Bioreactor > Semi-continuous > Anaerobic >...
CAGGAATCCAGGAGGTGCGCGAAATCGACGAGACGCGGAATCGCCTGAAGACTACAGAAGGAACCCATGTATTCCATGGAAGAGATCTGTTCGGCTATTGTGCGGCAAGGCTTGCAAGCGGAATCATTACTTTTGAGGAAGTGGGTCCAAGTTATCCGGTGGACGAGATTGTGGTGCACCCCATCCTCCAGCCAACGCTGAGCCATAATCGGGCTGAAGGTATCTTTGAGATCAATGACCCGAATTTTGGAAACCTATGGACCAATATCCCAGCCAAAGCATTTATGGAATGCGGTTTTGCCCTTGGTGATATGGTGGAAATGACCATCCGTCATGGGGATAAGTTGGTTCATCACGAAAAAGCCTTATTTGGAAAATCGTTCGGATACGTTAAAAAGGGAGAGACCGTCATATATATCAATGAGCTGATGAACATAGGCGTTGCCACATGCATGGGCAACTTCTGTGAGACCTGGCATGTGAATTATGGAAATGACTGGACGGTTACTTTCCAGAAGTGAATATATAAATCAAGGAGGTCATTATGAGCAGCCTGTTGATTTTTCAATCAGACTTCGGTATTGCTGATGGCGCGGTCAGTGCCATGTACGGTGTAGCATACTCAGTATGTCGGGATTTAAAGATATGTGATCTGACTCATGAAATACCCCAGTATAATATCTGGGAGGCATCCTATCGCTTAATCCAGACTGTGAGCTACTGGCCAAAGGATTCGGTGTTCGTTTCGGTGGTTGACCCCGGAGTGGGTTCCACAAGGCGCAGTATTGCTGTCAAAACTGTTAACGGACAATACATCATCACCCCGGACAACGGTACCCTCACCCATATCAAACGGATGGTGGGCATAGAAGAAGCCAGAGAGATAGACGAGGAAAAAAATCGTCTTCCTAACTCGGGCGAATCCTACACCTTCCATGGAAGGGACATCTATGCCTATACCGGCGCCAGACTGGCTTCAGGACTCATCCGGTTTGAGGATATAGGCCCTGCGGTCCATCCTGACAGCGTAGTAGAGCTTCCTGTTACAGAGCCTGTTATGGAAGGAGATACTATTACAGGCACTATCGATATCCTGGATGTCCGGTTTGGAAGCTTATGGACTAACATCAGCAAGGATCTGTTTAAGACACTGGGGGTTTCCTATGGCGGCAGGGTTGAGATAGCCATCATGAATGACACGCGGGAGGTTTACCGCAATATTATCCGGTATGCCAAATCATTTGCTGATGTTTATATAGGCGAGCCTCTTATTTATGTGAATTCCCTTGACTATATCGCCGTGGCTATCAATCAGGGTTCCTTCTCAAAGGCATATAATGTTTTGCCGGGGTCCAACTGGAAAATAAGCATAAAAAAAGCGCAGTTATAAATCAATGAAAAAATCAAGGCCGACTGTCCGAATGATAAGGCAGCCGGCCTCAATTTTTGTTCGTTTTCAGGATATTCCACGATTTATAAAGAAAATAAACAAATCCGAACCCTTCTCAAGGCTCGGATTTCAATTCATTTGGTGGGAGAAGGTGGATTCGAACCACCGAAGTCGTCTGACAACAGATTTACAGTCTGCCCCCTTTGGCCACTCGGGAATTCTCCCATATTCTTTTGTTTTTCGGCTCTTGCGCGAACCGCATAAACTATATTACATGAGGTCGGTACCTCTTGTCAACCCCTTTATTAACTTTTTTATCATTGGAAATTTCTCATTATAACTTGCTTTTTGTCGAAACAATAGGGACAATTCGATTCCACAGTGCCCATAAAGTCATCCTAAGTATAAAACTAAGGATATTACATTACCTGTCATCCTAAGCGAATCAAAGGATCTTTAACGTTTACATGATAAGATCCTTCGATTTCGCTACGCTCTGCTCAGGATGACATAAAACGGAGCTTTTTTTGTCATTTTCATTAAGTTTTTATCAATGTCCCAATCCAGAACTTATTATCCTGACGAATTCAGGCCAAGTATACACTTTCCTGTTCACAATACCAAATAAACTCTCATCAGTCAGCAGGGGCACTACAAGTTCTTCATTTCCGGCCTTTGTCAATACGATAAAATCATTTCCGTAATTAATGTCGACAATAATCATTTCTGCTTCATTATAATACTCATAACCTGCTTCGCGTATTAAACCTGATATTGCGCTTTTGTCAAACAGTTCATATAGTTCCGAGCTTATTAAACTTCCGTTTTCCAATGAAGAAACAATAAATTCCTTTTCTTCAATCGAATAAACAGTGTCCCTGTCAGATACCGGATCATCAGCGTCATTAGCATCAATTGCGGCTACCGTCAAAACAATATCGATAATGCCATCCTGATTTTTAAGCGGTAAAGCCCAATACCCCTCGCCGCTTAATATTTCATGGTAATCGTCTGCCTTCTGCAGTGTTTCGGCATTCACTCCGCTTTCTGGCAAGGTATAAATACGGGTAATACCTTCTTTATCAAGACTCAGCTTTGTTCCGTTTTTCAGATTATACAGATTTGTTATAGCCATAAATAATTTATCCAGTTTATCCAAAGCCGGTTCGGAATTATTGGCAGAACGGTTAGACAATGAATTCAACGCATCGATTTTTTCGCCAAGACGCATCATCGTTAACCCGTCTGATTGCTCTTCAGACTTTGGATGCCCTTTTCCCAACAGTTTAGGGCTTTCAGTCGCTTCTTGCGGAGCGGCAGTATCATAATTTGCAACCTGATCATCCGGGTTTATATTTGATCCAGATACTTCTGCCTGTGCTGCAGCAGTTGACGGGACAGGTGCCTGCAGAGCGATTGACATACCGCTTTCCATCTTTTTCTTCGCAAAAAGCCCTCCGCTGTTTATAATAAGCACCAAAGCCAATGCTCCTGCCGCCAACGGTGCCCCCACTTTATATGCCATGATCACAAATTTTCTTGATTCTTTCTTTTGTCTTTTCTCAATTTCTGTCTGACATTTTTCCAAGGTAATATCAATAAGCTTATCCGAGGCTTTTATTTCGGATAGACCGGATTTTAAAGCCTCTTTAATCATGTCATCGGGGACAGTAAATGGTGTCCTTCTATCATTCGATTCAGCCATGAGCCTCACCTCCAATCATGTCGTGAAGCAGTGTCCTTGCCTTAAACAGCCTGCTTTTCACGGTTCCCCCCGGAATCTTTAAAATTTTTGCGATGTCGCTTACGCCCATCTCATGATAATAAAAAAGTACAATAACTTCCCTGTATTTGTCCGGCAGTTTCATAATAGAATTTATCAAAGCCTGCTTTTCTCTTCTTTTTTCAATAATTTCTTCAGTATCATTGTCGGAAGAATATGTAATAAAGTCATCAGTAACAACCACTCGTTTTTTCCACGCACTTCTCATATAATCTCGGCAAACGTTAACGGCTATACTGATAATCCAGGTTTTTTCACTGCTCTCACGGCGGTAACTCGAATAAGAACGGACAACCCTGAGAAACGTTTCCTGAAACGCATCTTCTGCCAGTTCTTTTGATTTTAGTATTACCATGGCTATTCTTAAAACATCATTGCCATATTCCTCGACCAGTCGGGATATTTCTTTGTTTATATCTATCTCTTTATTTTTATCTGGAGGAATCAAAATTCCCGCTCCCTCCTTCGTTTTATTTGACGAATAATATCTGTTTTTGGTTCATTAATAGCATTATACTTTAATACAAACCACTTTGAAAGACTTATTATAGATATATAATAGAGTTTGGTTTATTCTAAACTTGAAAATATAATACTGTAACATGATGGCATTATCATATATAATATCATTGATAATTATGTAAAGATTAAGTTTTACTTTACATAGAAAAATACAATATACGGAAGGAAAGATTTTATGGAACGTCAGGTTAGAACTCGTTTTGCGCCAAGCCCTACCGGGTACATGCACATTGGAAACTTACGTACCGCATTATATGAATATCTCATTGCAAAGTCCCAAAACGGTAAGTTTATTCTGCGTATTGAGGATACAGACCAGGAACGTTTTGTGGAAGGCGCCGTTGATGTTATTTATAATACCTTGAAATTATGCGGCATGAAGCATGATGAGGGTCCTGATATTGGCGGGCCTTATGCGCCGTATGTTCAAAGCCAAAGAAAGGACATCTACCTTCCCTATGCTTTGGAATTAATAGAAAAAGGGCATGCGTATTATTGTTTTTGCTCCAAGGAAAGACTGGAAGCCCTGAGGGCTGAATGTGAGAAAAAAAATCAAACATTCATGTACGACCGTCATTGTCTGAACCTTTCAAAGGAAAAAATAGCAGAAAAGTTAAGAAACAATGAACCTTATGTCATTCGGCAGAAGATGCCCAGAGAAGGTACAACGACCTTTGAGGATGTTGTTTACGGTACAATAACAATCGATAATAATATGCTGGAAGATCAGATTCTGATTAAGAGTGATGGTCTTCCCACCTATAATTTTGCCAATGTCATAGACGACCATCTCATGAATATTACACATGTTGTAAGAGGAAGCGAATATCTTACCTCTACACCGAAATATAATCTCCTGTACGAAGCGTTTGGCTGGGAAATTCCGGTTTACGTTCATCTGCCTTTGATAGTCAAGCCGGATGGTTCAAAAATATCCAAGCGTAAAGGTGATGCCAGCTTTGAAGATTTAATTCAAATGGGTTACCTTGTAGAAGCCATTATCAACTATATAGCGCTTCTGGGTTGGTCTCCCGACTCGAATCAGGAGATTTTCACACTATCCGAACTGGAAAAGGTATTTAATATTAAGAATATAAGCAAATCGCCTTCGGCCTTTGATATGGATAAGCTAAGATGGTTCAATGCGCAGTATATCAGGGCGAAGACCCCGGAAGAATTCTACGACCTCGCACTGCCTTACCTTAAAGAAAGCATAACCAACAAGGAGATTGATTTATTTAAGGTAAGCAGGTTATTACAGACAAGAACAGAGGTTTTGACAGAAATCCCCTTCAAAGTAGGCTTTTTCAATGAATTATGCGATTATGATCTTAACATCTATGTCCACAAAAAAATGAAAACTACTTTGGAAATTTCACTTAACAGTTTAAAAGAAGCTTTACCTGTGCTGGAGGGTATTCAAGATTGGAATGAAACCACCATTCATGACAGTCTTATAGCGTTGGTAGAACGCCTTGGAATTAAGAACGGACAAATGCTCTGGCCGATCCGTACCGCTATTACAGGCTGGGAAGCAACCCCAGGCGGAGCCATTGAAATTGCTGATATTCTAGGTAAAAACGAGACTTTAAGAAGGATCAGAATAGGAATAGAACGACTGGAAAAGGCATTGGCCACAAACTAAAATAATAACATACGATTCTTTTAGGGCTGTCATCAAACCGGAATGTGTCATTGTTATGAAAAATATCGAGACAAAACCTATGACATGAAGGCCCGGATTGTGACAGCCCTTAATATTGTTCTGCTTTTGGTTCAAAAATTCCTTATATTCTCATTATAAACTTATTTATATAATTTATTGATTTTATTAACAATATTTACTGGTTGAACCTGTTCCTAATCATAGTTTACAATGGGTGTGCCCAAAAGGGCACCCACAAACGCCGAATCAATTTTATGGAGCAGGGAAAGATATCCTCTTTCCTGAATGTTCCTCGCAGGCAATTTAAGGAAGGAGATATCTATGAAAAAATATTTGATCATAGGAGCTTCAGCTCTTATTATATTGTCCGGGATAATTGGCTTAAGCCTTCATTATACCGAACCTGCAAATACAATGCAAAATGTTGATACTTTTGTATCTTTGGCGGCAAATACTGAAACTGAGGAAGATACACGATCAGCAGTACCGGAATCAACTGAATCGACTCCCTCATACTCAACTCCGACAGCAACACCCTTACAATCACCGACACCAGAACCAACACCAAAGGTTACACCTACACCCACGACTAAGGCGACACCTAAATCAACACCTAAGGCAACGACCAAGGCAACACCAAAACCAACACCTAAGCCTTCTCCTAAGGCACCGGCTTCCACTCCAGCTGCAAGTTCCAATAAGGAGCCTTCCCAAAAAGCTTTGGAAATAATAAATACAGCCAAAAGTTACATGGGAGTTCCATATGTTTGGGGAGGATCAACACCTGACGGATTTGACTGTTCAGGCTTTATCCAATATGTTTTTGATAAAAATGGCATATCGCTGCCAAGAGTAACTGCTGATCAATATAAAGCCGGTACAAGTATATCAAAAAGCGATCTTATACCCGGCGATCTTATTTTCTTTGAAACTTACAAGGCCGGACCATCCCATGTAGGTATATATCTGGGAAACAACCAATTTATACATGCAAGTTCAGGAAAAGGTGAGGTAACGATTTCAAACTATACATCCACCTATTACACAGAACATTATATTGGTTGCATAAGAGTAATCAATTAGAAATAGAAGAAGCTGTGTGCTGACTATTTAGCCCACAGCTTCTTTTTTATATAACTTTTTTCAAGAATCCTTTATTACATAATGTTAATCCTGCTTTGCCTGTACCACCAGTCTGTGGGAACCTACTCCCGGAGGATGACAGGTGAATACTGTCAATATCTTGTCGGTGCCGTTCTTTTCGATTATTGAAAAGTCGTCAGGTTCTATAATTTTCGTTAGATAAATCGTATAATTCAATGTTTTGTCCTTGGTCCGGACAGTTATTCTATCCCCGATATCCAGTTCATTTAAACGATTCAGATATTTACCGAAGGTATAGCTGCGATGTCCCGCCAATACACAATTACCGACCTCGTCGAAATTATCGGTATACGGAAGTCTTCCGACAGCCACCCTTAAAGTATCCTCATCCACTCCGTCCATTATAAGCATCTTTACATCTATTTTCGGAATTATTAAAATCCCTGTGGTACGCTTTAGCATTTCCTCCTTGCTCATTTTTTTCTTCTTGCCCGACGCCAGCGATTGGTCTTCCTGTGCTGTTTCTGGCGAATGAGTTATAGTTGGGGCCGTTTCAGCGTTTCCGCTCAACTCCTGAGGAATGTAAAAGTCTTCTACCTCTACATCCCCTATGGCTGCTAACGCATCTTCCGATTGTTTTAAAAACTCGTCAATGACATCGTTATTTCGTTTTGTATTGATATAAGTTATAACGGCAGGAATCAAAATTAAAAGTACCCCTGCCACTATCAACACTGCTGAGAGAGTTTTCCGGATATTAAACTGACGTTTTCCATCCTTGTCTATACGTCATCACCCGTTCTCTTTATTCTTTGCATTTCTGCGTTTCTCAAGCCATTCCTTTATTTTTGCTTCATATCCATTGGAAGATGGATGGTAATAATACGTGCCCTTCATTATATCAGGCATGTATTCCATGTTGTATACGATATGGCCGGGATAATCATGGGCATATTTATACCCCACATGATAGCCCAGTTCTTCCATCCCCTTGACCGGGGCATTTCTAAGATGCATGGGGACTTCTCCGGTATTTTTATGCTCAACATCATATAAAGCATCGTCAAGAGCCTTATATGTTGAATTGGATTTGGGGCTTGTAGCCACCATTACTGCCGCCTGAGCCAATAATATCCTGGCTTCCGGCATTCCAATCATATGGATGGCCTGAGCAGCGGCAGTAGCCAAAATCAGCGCATTAGGATTTGCCATACCCACATCCTCGGAGGCGCAAATCATAATTCGTCTGGCCAGAAATTCCGGGTCTTCCCCGGCATAAAGTGCCCTGGCCAAATATAAAAGTGTCGCGTCCGGATCGCTGCCTCTCATTGATTTTATAAATGCGCTGATATTATCGTAATGCTGTTCTGAGGATTTATCAAACCTCACTACCTTTTTCTGGATACAATCTATTATAACATCCGGAGTGATTCTGTAAACTCCATCCTCGTTCATATCTGTAGTAAGTACGGCCAATTCCAGCGCATTTAATGCAACACGTGCATCCCCGCCCGACATTTCGGCAAGAAGCGTTACCGCTTCTTCGTCAATATCTATTTTAAGGTTGCCAAGTCCCCTCTCCTTATCGGTTACAGCCATTTTTACAATTTTTATAATATGCTCTTTTTTTAACGGTTCCAGCATAAAAACCGTTGACCTGGAGATTAAAGCTTTATTGACTTCAAAAAACGGGTTTTCGGTCGTTGCTCCTATCAATACGACCGTGCCATCCTCAACATGCGGAAGAAGCGCATCCTGCTGTGCCTTGTTGAAACGATGTATCTCGTCGATAAAAAGAACCGCCTTACCATTAGGATTCAAAAATGTATTTTGGGTGTCTTCCACTATTTGTTTTATGTCCTTTACTCCCGCGGTAACGGCATTCAGTTTGTAAAATGAAGCCTTGGTAGTATTGGCTATGATCCTTGCGATCGATGTTTTGCCCGTCCCGGGCGGACCGAAAAGTATGATTGAAGATATTTTATCTGCCTTAATCATTCTGTTTAGCAGTTTACCGGGTCCAATTATATGTTCCTGCCCCACGAACTCGTCCAGGTTTCGAGGGCACATTCTATACGCCAGAGGTTCCTTTTTCTCCGTCATTATCACCACCAGCCTTTTTCCTTCTTCTTTTCTTCGGCAGTAAACCAAAAGCCTCCAATACCTTCTCTTTATTTTCTTTTTCGTATTTCTCAAACAAATCGGGTCGTTTTTCCCTTGTTCTTTCCAGCATTTTTAAATAACGCCATTTTTCAATATTGGCGTGATGTCCCGATAATAATATATCCGGCACTTTTTTACCCCTGAATTCGTATGGTCTTGTATATTGCGGAAACTCCAAAAGACCGTCATAATGCGATTCTTTAAGATATGATTCGTCGGAGCTTAAAACACCTTTAACAAGCCGGCTTACAGCATCTATCAGAACCATTGCCGGAAGCTCTCCTCCTGTTAATACATAGTCCCCTATTGAGATTTCTTCATCGACTATTTCTTCCAAAACTCTTTCATCGACTCCCTCGTAATGCCCGCATATAATTATGAGCTTTTCTTCATTTTTCAGTTCCCGTACTATACTCTGTGTAAGAACCTTGCCCTGGGGACTCATATAGATAGTCTTTGGCTTTATTGGACTTAATTTTACCGCATACTCCCACGCGTCGAACAAAGGCTGAGGAGTCATAACCATTCCGGCTCCTCCGCCATAGGGATAGTCGTCTACCTTTTTGTGTTTATCTAAAGAAAAATCTCTGATATTAATGGTGTTTACCGTTATAATCCCTTTTTCCCTTGCTCTTCCGATAATACTCTCACTTAAGAATCTGTCAATGCTCTCGGGAAAGAGGGTCAATACATCAAATATCATCAATCAAACCCTCCGGAAGTTTTACCTGCATCCGTTTTGCTTCAATATCAACGCTTATTACCACTGACTTCAATGCGGGAATAAGGATTTCTTTGTTTTCATCGTCCTGAACAATGTAAACATCATTACTTCCTGTTTCCAATATATCAATCAGCTTACCCAGCAGTTTATCTTCTTCGTAGACATCCATTCCTATTAGATCACACATAAAGTATTCGTCTTCTTCCAGTTCTATGGCATGTTTACGTTGGACCAGAAGATCCTGCCCCTTTAATTTTTCGGCATCGTTCATGGTTTCGATACCTTTAAGTTTCATAAGTACGAATCCTTTATGGACCCTGCATCCTAAAACCCTGAACTCCTTATAGGCTCCCTCATATTTTGTCGTTACAAAAAGGAGGTAATCAAAACGCGATATATCCGATGTTATCGGCATTACTTTAAGCTCACCTTTAACACCATGGGTGTTCACAACTTTCCCAACCACAAGATAATCGTTTTTCATAATCCTGCTCTCCGTCCTGAAATATGAATTAAGATATTTCTATGCATTGTACATTTTTTTGAAAGGAAACACATCAATTGAACTATTATTAATCCTGAAACACTTATCTATATTCAAAATCCCCGGGTTTTCCGGGGATTATCTGCTAAGATCGATTAGCCTTCAACGGCCTTAATTACATCTTTTATAGCCCATTTCTTTATTGTTATCTTTGTACGTTCCACGCTTGTTTCAATGGTTACTTCGTCATCCTTTATATTTACGATTTTCCCGGCCAGACCACCAATTGTTACGATCTGATCTCCTACAACAGCGCTGGCGATTGTCTCTCTCAACTTCTTTTCTTTTCTTTTC
>Ga0134103_1003615_pt1 | contig 10183 bp, 8 predicted proteins | sample 14_taG_2_FD_94445 | JGI IMG/M metagenome (GOLD analysis project Ga0134103, IMG submission 94445) | Switchgrass degrading microbial communities from high solid loading bioreactors in New Hampshire, USA - 14_58_20_212_A1 metaG | ecosystem: Engineered > Bioreactor > Semi-continuous > Anaerobic >...
CCCCTCACCTTTCATTACATATACTTTATTAGTATATGTGGTAAAATACAACCTATATTCTTTTGCTTATATTCCTGTAAAACATAAGAAAACATCCTGCAGTTGTTTTTTCTGCCAGCGGAAGCGTATATTTGGTAATTCTGAAAAATCTCCTTTCTTCTTCAGGAACACAATAAAATTTTTTATAAATTTTCATTGCAATTTTTGCATTATATGATATAAATTCCTCTACGCTGTTCAGATAAATTCCGCCTTCATATGCTTTAAAGACCTCAACTTCATCATAAGTCTTTTTAACAAATGTTTCGTATTGACGGTGACTATCCATAAGCCTGATATTCACATGCTGCGGAATGGTCATATCCTGAACAAGGTGAACCATTGCTCCAAGATAAAACATGGCTTTTTCAATTTTCCCTGCATGCCAATAGCTTTTTGAATATTCATAATATTCTTCCGCAAGAGTCAGTGCATTATTGTGCCCGTACAATCCTCTCTCCTTCAACGGACTGTAAAAATGTCCTATGCTTTTAAAGTCCTGGTCCGCCCATACCACTCCCCGATTCAGTTCAACAATGTAGTCTGAGAAAAAGTAATATGCATCCATATATTTATCATTTTTTAAAATCTCCAGTGCCTGAATATTGATAATTTATGAACCTTGCACTGGGTTTTTATTATGGCTTTTTTAAAGGGGTTAACGACCATCAGCATATATTTGAACAGTTTCCCGTTAGTTTTTTCAACAACACCCATCCATTCACCTGCTTTGAAAAGTAAACTTTATTCGTTATTAAAAATGCATCAATATAATATATTTTACTTAAATTTTATTTTTAATGCATTTGTTGATTGCTGCATTATGTAGCCTTTTTTTATTGCAGGGAATATTTTTAACTGTTCAGTTTTTTAATGATCCATGTATGCTGAACTGCGGGCAAACAGAGTCGTCCGCCCCTACAGCTTATGCAGATCTATATGACAAATAAGGACAAATTATAGCCCGTTGTTATCAATTTAAGTTATCATATAATAGATGATTTTAATGATACTGAACTTATTTTTCCATATCATTAAAACCTTCCCGATACAGTGCTGCGTATAATCCGCCTTTCTCCAGCAGTTCCTCATGAGTACCCTGCTCCTCTATTCCATTGGCAGACAGTACTACTATGTTATCCGCATTTTTTATTGTGGAAAGCCTATGTGCTATAATCAGGGTTGTTCTCCCTTTTGCAAGCTGGTTTAAGGATTCCTGGACAAGCCTTTCGCTCTCATTATCCAATGCCGATGTGGCTTCATCCAGAATTAAAATGGGCGGATTTTTTAAAAATGCCCTTGCAATGGAAATTCTCTGCTTCTGACCTCCGGACAGCTTTACTCCACGCTCGCCAACATAAGTATCATAGCCATTTTCCAATTGCATAATAAAATCATGGGCATTGGCAAGCTTTGCCGCCTGTACCACTTCATTCATCGTAGCATCCGGCTTCCCGTAAAGGATATTGTCTGCTATGCTTCCTGAAAACATATAAACATCCTGCTGAACCATTCCAATGTTTTTTCTAAGGGATTCCAGGGTCAGTTTACGAATGTCCTTTCCGTCTATGGTTATGGAACCTTCATTTACCTCATAAAACCTTGGAATTAAACTGCAAAATGTTGTTTTTCCACCACCCGATGGGCCTACCAACGCTACTGTCTGACCACTCTCTATTTTAAGGTTAATATTGCTTAAAACATCGGTTTTTTCATTATAACTAAAGGATACGTTGTGAAAAACAATTTCCCCTTTAACATTCCTTAATTCTTCGGCATCTTCACTATCCACTATTTCAGGCTCTGTATCCAATATTTCAAGGAATCTGTCAAAACCTGACATTCCCCTTTGAAAACTCTCGGTAAAATTCACCAGTTTGTCTATAGGATTCAGAAACACATTAATAAAAAGGATATACGCTACCAAATCCGATGTGGAAATCTCTCCCCAGCTTAAAAATATACCTCCCAATACAAGAACACTTAAATATAAAACTCCCTGAAGAAACTGGTTTCCTGAATGAAATTTCCCCATGATATAATAACTGTCTTCCTTGGTTCTTAAAAACTCCTGGTTCCCATCGCTGAATTTTTGAGATTCAATATCCTCATTGGCAAAAGATTTAACCACGCGTATACCTTCCAGGCTGTCCTGAGCCTTTGCATTTACAACGGCTATCTTTTTCCGGTTTTCTGCAAATACGGCACGCATTTTAAGATTATACATACCGGTAAATACTATGATAAATACTGTCAAAGCCAAAAGGATCAAAGTAAGCTTAACATCCATGGTAAGCATAATAATAATTGCGCCGATTATTTTAATAATGGATATAAAAACATCTTCAGGTCCATGGTGCAAAAGCTCCGATATGTCAAAAAGGTCATTGGTTATACGGGACATTAGCTTTCCTGTATTCTCATTGTCATAAAAAGAAAACGAAAGCTTTTGAAGATGATTAAACAATTCACTTCTCATATCCGCTTCCATTCTTGCACCCATAATGTGACCCCATGAGGTAATGAAACGCTGGCAGAAATATCGTATGATATAAAGCCCCAATAAAATAGAAGAAGTTATGAGGACTATACTCAGCATATTCGCAGGTTTCTTGTCGTACACTTCATCCATCAAGTATTTAACAAGTGACGGAAAAAAAAGGTCTATGCCTGATAACACCAACGCACAAAACATATCCATAAAAAACAGACCTCTATAAGGCTTATAATATGAAATAAGTCGTTTAAGCTTTTTCATTGACAAAAAACACTCCCATCACATACCGTTTATGTAAACACTATTAAATAATATCATTTTAAATGCAGTATTTCAACCATATTATTCTAAATAGTATAAGATGAACTGCACAGTACCCCATATAAAGCTTATATACTGAATAACAAAGGCGGACAACAGTCCGCCGGTTAATCATACATTATCTTGTCATTTCTTTCATCTGTTGCTTTGTCTCCTTGTCCAATGCTTCGCCTAAATAACTCCTGTTTATTTCCTGTGCTTTTAAATGCTCTTGCTTAATCTTTTCATTCGTTTCTTCAATGGCAATCTTCAACTCTCTTGCAGAAAGCAGGGAAGCGCCTTCCCCTCTCACGATAATCTGTTGCAAGCCGTCTGACGTTGCAACGGTTATATCATACTTCTTTTTATTATCATAAGTAAACTTCTCAATATACTGGTCTGCCGTCTGTGCCTCTCTTGTATATACCACATGGATATTGTGATAATCAATGACTTCCTCAATATGTCCCTGAACCCTGTATGCATCAAAAACAACAATGATTTCACATTTCCGTATTCCTTGATAATTGCATAAATAATCAAGCAGCTTTGTTTTCGCAGTGTCCATATCCCCTTCTGCCATTTCCTTCAGCTCAGGCCATGCAAAAATAATATTATAACCATCCACAAGAAGATATTCTTTTTTGCGTTCGGCCTGCATGTTTACATTGCTTGCAGGATTAGGCTTATAATAGCTTTCGTAATCCGGTCTCCGGCTTCTTTTAACCGTTTTCTTTCCCTGGTTTGCGTTATGTATTTTGTTAAGAATCTGATCGACCTCTTCCGGACTAATCCACCGTTCTTCTTTGTAAGAAAACTGATTTTTCGGTTCTCCATCTGTTGGATTACACTTATCCTGGAAATAGCTTTCCAGATGCATATATTTCTTAACCTCATTCCACTCCACCAAAAATCCTGCACCATGCTTGCAAAATACGGAGCCGGTGGGATTTTCAACATCTCTTTGCGGATCATACCCGATATTTGCTATAACCTCTTCGGCATTGTGGCATGGTTCATATCCTTTCAAACTACAAAAAAGCTTGCCTGTTCCTTTTGTATATGCATTGACTTCCTTTTGATAATTTCTCATACAGCTGACAGGAGCGCTTCCAACAAGTACCGCAACTTCGCCGTCAGATTGTGTAATTTCGCAAGTACCGTGCATTTTATCAATATCCGTCATGGCTCTTCCAACCATTTTTTCAGGCAATTCCAGCCGGAAGGAATAATAAGGTTCAAGCAGTATGGACTTTGCCTCCATAAGACCTTGTCTTACCGCACGCCAGGTAGCCTCCCTGAAATCTCCGCCTTCCGTATGTTTCGTATGAGATTTTCCTGAAACCAGAGTGATTTTCATATCTGTAATCGGCGATCCTGTCAAAACTCCTTTATGAGTTTTACTCTGCAAATAATGCAAAATTAACCTTTGCCAACTTTTACTCAATACATCCTCACTGCATTGTGTCTCAAACTGCAAACCGCTTCCCGGCTCACCGGGTTCCAGCAAAAGATGTACCTCCGCATAATGTCTGAGTGGTTCAAAATGACCCACTCCTTCCACCGTATCGGCAATGGTCTCCTTATATACAATGCTTCCTTCATCAAAACTCACAGATATCCCAAAACGGCTCAGTATGCGGTTTTGAAGAATTTCAAGCTGTACTTCCCCCATGATACGAACCTGAATTTCCTGTAAATGCTCGTCCCAGGTAATCTGAAGCTCCGGCTCTTCTTCTTCAATTTGATACAACTTAGGAAGCAAAGCCCTTGGATCGCAGCCTTCCGGGAGTATCATTCTGTAATACAATACAGGCTCCAACACCGGTGTAGTTGTTGCTTCCTCCATTCCCAGACCTTCTCCCGGCCTGGTCTGACTAAGTCCTGTTACTGCGCATACAGAACCGGCATCCGCCTCATCTACGGTTTCAAATTTTTGCCCTGAATAGATGCGAATCTGATTGACTTTTTCTTCCCAGTTTTTATTCTTTAGTATGTCCTTAACTTTCAGTTTTCCGCCGGTAATTTTCATATGAGTAAGACGATTTCCCTGGTCATCTCTTGTTATTTTAAATACCTTAGCCGCAAATTCGGTCGGATAATGTGGTATGATTGTATACTCGTCAATACCACGCATTAACTGTTCAATTCCTTCCAGCTTTAGCGCTGCACCAAAAAAACATGGAAATATTTTCCGATGCTTGATGGCTTTTGCAATCTGTTCCTTTTGAACCTGTCCCCTATCCAAATAGAATTCCATGATTTCTTCATCACACATGGCAAGCTGTTCGCAGAAAGCTTCCGTTGCATGTCCGAATTCTATACAGCTGTCACTTAGTTGTTTTTTTAATTCCATTATCAAATTGTCCTTATCGTTTCTATTTTGATCCATTTTATTGACAAAAATAAAAACAGGGATTTGATACAATTCAAGCAGCTTCCATAAAGTCTTGGTATGAGCTTGAATTCCATCCGAACCACTTACTACCAACACGGCATAATCCAGTACCTGGAGGGTTCTTTCCATCTCAGCCGAAAAATCCACATGACCCGGTGTATCCAACAGCGTAATTTGGGTATCCCCAATTTCAAATATTGCCTGTTTTGAAAAGATGGTAATACCTCTTGCCTTTTCCATTTCATAAGTATCCAAAAACGCATCCTTTTTATCCACTCTTCCAAGCTTTCTGATTTTTCCGCTCAGAAACAGCATACCCTCTGATAGTGTAGTCTTTCCTGCATCAACATGTGCTAAAATTCCAATAACCAATTTTTTATTCATGCTTCGTATCAAATCCTTTAATTCATTTATATCCAGAATTAAATCATACACTAATTCTTTGGCTCGTTCAAGACCAATAACTTCATCACTATTTATACGGCTTAAATCTTTTCAGTCTTAATGCATTGGTTAAAACCGACACCGAGCTCAGCGACATTGCCGCTGCTGCAAAGACAGGATTCAACGAATGTCCTGTTAAAGGTATTAAAAGACCTGCAGCCAAGGGTATGCCTGCAGAATTGTATGCAAATGCCCAGAACAAATTCTGCTTAATATTGCGTATGGTGCTTTTGCTTAACTGTATTGCTGTAGGCACATCCATCAAATCGCTCCGCATTAATACAATATCAGCCGACGCCATTGCCACATCCGTTCCGGACCCGATTGCTATGCCGATATCTGCCTGTGCCAATGCCGGTGCATCGTTAATACCGTCACCTACCATGGCAACCTTTTTGCCTTCGAATTGAAGCTTTCTGACCTCGTTTGCCTTATCCTGCGGCAAAACTTCAGCCAATACCCTGTCAATACCGACAAGCTTTGCAATTGCCTCCGCAGTTTTTCTATTATCTCCTGTAATCATGACCACCTCAATACCCATTTCATGAAGTTTCTTAATGGCTTTGGCACTGCTTTCCTTAACAACATCCGCTACAGCAATAATTCCGGCCAATTGATAATCAATAGAAACATACATTGGCGTCTTTCCTTCCGAAGCCAATCTGTCTGATTGGTTCTCAAGCTGGGCAAGATCGACCCCCTTTTCTATCATTAATTTCTTGTTTCCAAGATGTATTACCTTTCCTTCAAGCTCAACTTCCACCCCTTGACCGGGAATTGCCAGAAAACGATGAATCTCTAATGTTTCCAAGCCTTCCTTTTCGGCACTCCTTACAATTGCTTCTCCCAAGGGATGCTCGGACCCCTTTTCACTGGAGGCCGCAATTTGCAAGAGCTTCCTTTGGTCGACAATATCTGTCGCAATAATATCCGTTACCTCAGGTCTTCCCTCTGTTATGGTTCCTGTTTTATCAAAAACAACGGTCTTAATTTTATGGGTAGTCTCCAGCGCTTCACCGCTCTTTATAAGTACACCGTACTCCGCACCTTTTCCGGTTCCAACCATAATGGCAGTCGGTGTTGCAAGTCCAAGGGCACATGGACAGGCAATAACCAGTACGGATATGAATATTTTCAGAGAAAATACCGCATCATGTCCGGCAATGTACCATATAAATGCTGATATCAGCGCTATAACAAAAACAATAGGAACAAAATATCCTGAAACAATGTCAGCCATCTTGGCAATAGGAGCTTTTGATCCCTGTGCATCTTCAACCAGCTTGATAATTTGTGCCAATGCTGTGTCACTTCCTACTCTCGTAGCTCTGAATTTGATATAACCGTTTTTATTGATACTCGCCCCAATCACCGAATCTCCCGCCCTTTTTTCTACAGGTATGCTTTCCCCCGTCAGCATGGATTCATCAATTGAAGTACTGCCTTCTATTACTTCGCCGTCTACTGGAATTTTTTCACCGGGCTTTACCAAAATAATATCTCCAACTTCCACTTCCTCAATAGGTATTTCAATTTCTTTTCCGTCCTGAATGACAATTGCCGTCTTCGGCGCAAGCCCCATAAGTTTTTTAATGGCTTCGGATGTCCTGCCTTTGGAAACAGCTTCAAGAGATTTTCCCAATAAAATGAGGGTTATTATAACACCCGCAGTTTCAAAATACAAATGCTCCACACTCATAGAATGTCCCATAGATATTTGGTAAGTAGAATATAAGCTGTATAGAATAGCCGCTGATGTTCCCATTGCTATCAGAGAATCCATATTAGGACTTCCTCTTAAGATAGCCTTAAATCCCACGGTATAAAATTTGTAGCCTGCTATTATTACGGGAATAACAAGAAATATTTCCGTCAAAGCATATGTCATAGGAGCTTCCATTGGCTGAAGCCATGAGGGCATGGGAAGCCTGATTCCCGGTAACATGGGCGCCATTGCTATATATAACAGCGGAATGGAAAAGACTGCCGATACAACAAACTTAGTCCATAGTGCCTTAAGCTCTTTTTCTTTTCTAAGCTTATCTTCATCCACCTTTTGTGTAGTTTCAATCTCGAGGGCTTTGTATCCGGCTTTGGCAATTGCTTGTTTAATAGCAGACAGTCTTACTGTCATTGGATCGTACTTTATGGTCGCCTTTTCTGTTGCAAAGTTCACGGAAACACGTTCCACTCCCTGAAGCTTACCCACTGCTCTTTCTACTGCTCTGGCACATGCAGCACAGGTCATTCCTTCAATAGGAACAGATACTTCCTTATAGGACTCTTCCCGCTTTGCTTCATAACCTGCCTTTGCAACCGCTTCCATAATATTTTCAATGGTTAATTTCGATTCATCATACTGTACGAACATCTTTTCAGTTGCAAAATTGACATTGACCTCCGTTACCCCGTCAAGCTTTTTGACAGCCCGTTCGGAAGCCTTTGCACATGCTGCGCAGGTCATTCCTAAAATTTTAAGTTGTTCTGTTTTCATATTTCACCATACCCCTTACGACTCTGTCATTTTGCATACTTATCTAAAATTTCTATAATTTCGTCCACCTTTTCATCTCCATGACCTTCTTCAAATGCTTGTTTTACGCAGCTTTTAATGTGTCTGTCAATAATCTTCAAATTTGCCTTTTTCAGCAATGCCTGTACTGCAAGAATTTGTTTGGATATGTCAACACAATAACGTTTATCTTCCACCATCCTGATAATTCCCTCCAACTGTCCTCTGGAAGTTTTCAACAAGTTCAGAATTTCCGTATCCCTATCCATGTCAGTACACCTTAACCTTCTATTCGAATGACTTCATAGCCTGCTTCATGAATCGTTTCTTTAATTTGGTTGTCACTTACCTGTTCGGTAAAATCCACAACGGCATATTTTTCTTCCAGACTCACAGTTACATGGTTTACTCCCTTTAATTCCTTTAATGCCTCTTCAACATGTCTTACACAATGCTGACAGCTCATTCCCTCAATAAAAATTTTCTTTTTCATTCATATCATCCTTTCATATTATCGAGTACTTATTAGTTTTCACCGAAAGTGAAGGTTTATCCGTAATCCTACCCCTCGTTGGGTGGGGTTATCTTCATTATAACATATTTCTCCTATCTGTCAAGTGGGAGATATATTATTCCGCATTATCAATAGGACTCCCATCCAGCATGTATTGACAACATTGCCTTTTCTTTCGGCGTAATTTCAATTACATTGTCTCCCGCTTTTAGTTCCTCTTTTTCATCTATTTTTTAAATCAGATTTACAAATGATGCCTCCGTTTTATTTTCACTTACAGGCATGTTAAAGTAAAGGCGCTTTCCATCTTTTGAAAACGATGGATTTGGATGGACCTTATACTCCCATACAACCTTTTGAAAATCCGGCATTTCAATTTCATATATAGGTTTTTTATTGCCCTTTTCGTATATGTATATATTGGGTGAATATCCGGGATAGCATCTGTCCCCTGCAAAAAGACTCCTTTCCTTATTACCGTCAATATGGTTTGCAATGCCTCCGAGCACTTCAATTTCTTCTCCGCTTTTTGAAAATCTTGCAATATAGCTTGTTTCCATTTCAATATATCCGTTCTTTTCAAACTGCCTTGTCGCCATATATGTTTCATTATCATACCAAAGCTGATGAACAGGCTTATCCGGAATCATATATGTCTTTCCGGAAGCAATATCCAGACATCCGAGCGCACCGAAAACAGGACATTCTTTTACTCCGATTCTCATCATAACCGATGTGACTGACGGATTAAGCTGCACATGACTCACTGATACCGTTGATTCAACCGGAGTAAGACCATGCTCTTTTACCATATCTATAATCCCGTCTCCGCTTAAAATCATTTCAATTTTATTCGTATGAGTATCCAAAATATAAATTCCCGTTTCATCAATCATGGGATACTCCGGATTTTTGCCCAAAAATTCTTTTGAAATGGAAAACGGATAAATCCCGTTTTCCGCCCTGTGTCCTTCCTTAGCGTATATCTTATGTCTGATTTTCAGGCTGTCTGCATCCATTATTATAAAAGCGGAGGTTCCTCCGCTCATATCTCTGAATACAACCGTGCTGTTATCGATAAATGTTGCCGACGGTCCGTTATGATTTACACATTCAACGGTATAAATATGTCTGTGATTTTTTAAATCCGCATCGCATATCCATATTTCCATCCCATCTTTCTTCGTTATGTCTTTTTTTCGAGCATATATGATACGGCTGCCGTCAGGGCTTTCTATCAAGCCTCCGTTCATACCTATAAAGGTTGAACTTTCTACATCTGCAATTTTATGTATGATCATTATAACTCTCCTTTCCGCCGCTGCCAACGGCTGCACAAATAATACCCATCCGCCTATTCCTGCAGCTGATACCGAAATAGATCTTACTGCAATAATAATGTATATCAGGATTCTTTTCTTATAGCCTTATATACCTTTAAATCAGAATATTCTGCAATAAGCGGTGCCTTCTGTCTGA
>Ga0134103_1003621_pt1 | contig 10169 bp, 10 predicted proteins | sample 14_taG_2_FD_94445 | JGI IMG/M metagenome (GOLD analysis project Ga0134103, IMG submission 94445) | Switchgrass degrading microbial communities from high solid loading bioreactors in New Hampshire, USA - 14_58_20_212_A1 metaG | ecosystem: Engineered > Bioreactor > Semi-continuous > Anaerobic >...
CCGTTGCCCTGGCGGAGATGAATGGGCGGCGGTAGCCAATCCTGAGGGTACGTTCCATCTTTATTTCCAGGCGGAACCGGATTATGTGGCTCCGGTTTGGCCTGCAAGTCCGGGCTGTCAGCAAATGATGGTTCACCTTGATTTTGCCGTTAACGACCTTGAAGCGGCTGTTGCCCATGCGGTTTCCTGCGGAGCTAAAGTTGCAGATACACAATATTTGAAGAATGTAGTGGTCTGCATTGACCCTGCCGGACATCCTTTCTGTCTTTGCAAGCATGGAAACTAAGAAGTGCTTGACAATTTGGTCTATAAGATATAGACTAAACATGAGGTCGATAACTTATAGACCATGGAGGTTCGGCATGAAATTGTATAAGCTAACGGAGAGCGAAGAAAAGTTTGCGGAGCTTATCTGGCAGAATGAGCCTATAGGTTCCGGGGACCTTGTGAAGCTTTGCGAGAAGGAAATGGGCTGGAAAAAGTCCACAACATATACGGTTCTGAAAAAGCTATGCGATAAGGGCATTTTTCAGAACGAAAATACAGTTGTGTCGGCCCTTTTGTCAAAGGATGAATACTATGCCAGGCAGAGTGTAAGTTTTGTAGAGGATAACTTTGGCGGTTCCCTGCCAAGGTTTCTGACAGCTTTTATCAGCGGCAGAAAACTGAGCAGGCAGCAGGCTGAAGAGCTGAAAAGGCTCATCGATGAGCATAAGGAGGAATAGTGATGGAAGAGCTGTTCCTTGATGTTCTGACCATGAGCTTTACGGCAAGTTACGTGATCCTTGTCGTAATCCTTGTCAGGCTGCTGCTGAAAAAAGCTCCGAAATCCATCTCCTATGCCCTGTGGATTGTCGCTGCGTTTCGCCTTGCGATACCGTTTTCCTTCGAGAGCTCATTCAGTCTTATTCCTCGGAATACAGTAAGTATAACTACAATACGCCAGGACAACACCTACCAGCGTATTCCTCAGACTACTATCGAATCGGGGACAGTCGGTACCATTGATATCAATCCTCTGCCCGCCCCAGCCGCTGAAGCAGGTATTGATCCGATCGGGGGCTTAATAGAAATATTGCCGTATATCTGGATTATTGGAATGGCAGCGTTACTGGTTTACAGCATTTCGTCTGTTCTAATGCTGAAAAGGCGGCTGAAAGACGCTCGGCTGATTGGTGAAAACCTTTTTGAAGCCGGTAACCTGAAGATGCCTTTTGTGTTTGGATTAATAAAGCCTGAAATATACCTGCCGGCAGGACTAAGCAAAGAGGAACAGAATTATATTATCCTGCATGAAAAGATCCATATACGCAGGAAGGACCATATCATCAAGATCCTGGCGTTTACGGTACTTGCGGTACACTGGTTCAATCCCCTTGTATGGGTAGCATTCATACTGATGAGCGCCGATATGGAGCTGTCCTGTGACGAAAGAGTCCTCAGGGAAATGGGTGTAAATATCAAAAAGCCTTATGCAAGCACATTGTTATTCCTTGCCTCAGGAAGGTATATTCTGAACGGAAGCCCTCTTGCCTTCGGCGAGGGAAACGTGAAAGGCAGGATAAAAAATGTTCTGAACTATAAAAAACAGAGGTCTTGGGTCATCATTTCTGCTATCGTAATAGTCGCTGTGGTTGGTACCGGGCTTGTTTTAAATCCTCCTGGAAGTGAACCGGACCTGTCTTTTCTGAACCTCAGGAACCTTTCCGTATTGGCCCATCAAAGGGATGAACTGCTGGTTTCCCGCGCTCCGGGGAAAACAGAAACCGTTAATGTTTCTGCAAGGGCGATAGCCGAATGCCTGGACAGCGCTCAATGGACTGTAATTAAAATGGATTCGCCGCCTGAATATTCTCCTTCACTGGTAATAGAGTGGAATGAGGCTGTTATGCTTATGCTGTACGAATCAGACCCTCATCTTGCAATGGTCCGTGTAAATGATCAGTGGAGATGTTACAGGATAAGCCAGAAAGACTATACAAGATTGCTCACGATCATTGAGACTGGTTCGGATCCTCAAAGCGAAGTATCCGAGTTGAAACTGAAGCAAAAGCATGATTTTTCTGAAGCCCTGCAAAGGGGAGAGGAAATAAAGCTGCCCGACTTCCGGTATGATGGGGACGATCCAATAGAAAAACTAGTCTATGCCACCGAGATGGAAAAGAACTCGATGCCTGACCGCGGATTTACTGTTATAGCTTCAAAGATATTCGGAAGCTATGAAGAGAAGGATATGCTGAAAGTATTTGTCACTACCTGCAGCTCAACCTTCAGACTGTATGGCAGCGTACTGGAACTGGAAGGCGGCTCGGTCGTTCCCTCGGCCATCACGTATAAAAAAGGCGGCAATGGCAGCTACCAGCTCGAAAAATACGAGCAGGCGCAGGACGGAGCCTACTTTGTGCCATCCATAAAAGAGTTCTGCAGGATGCCCGTATCCGGCAGAAATATACGAGGGCTTGCTGACAAGATAATCAACCATTATACAGACCGTGAAGACCTGCATAATCTTTTCTATAATAACCTGTCCAAACATTTAAGGGCCAATGGCATCAATGAAGCAGTCCTGTATTATCCTGACGGTGAAATTGAATTTTTATTGAGCGATCCGCGGTATTCAGATTAAAAAAGGGCGTGCACTGCACGCCCGAACGACATTTTCATTATATCGCCTGTTCCCGTTTTGATACGATTTCTTCCACGACCGCCATGTTCACGGCGTTGACGAAAGCAAGGGCGCTGGCCTTCAGGATATCCGTGTCGACAGCCTTGGACGTGTAGTTCTTCCCGTTATGGCTTACCTTGATGCTTACCCTTCCCAGGGCTTCCTTACCCCTGGAAATACTGTTCAGCTTGTATTCAAGGAGGCTGAGCTCGATGCCGGTCGCGTCGCGGATAGCCGAGTAAAGGGCATCGACTGCGCCGTTCCCGACACTGCTGCTCATTAGCATGTCATTGCCTTTTTTGATCTTGACGCTGGCTGACGGGAAGTTGTTGTTGGCGATTACCTGCATATCCACAAGCTCGTACAGATCCTTTATGCCCTGATCGTCCGAGTTGTCCCTTCTTATGGTGCTCTGGACTATATGGTACAGGTCATGGTTATAGACTTCCTTCTTGGCATCGGCCAGTTCAAGGAATTTTGCAAATACCTGCTCGAATTCTTCATTGGTAAAGTCGTTAAACCCGACCTGCGCCAGCGCGTTTTTGACAGCATGACGCCCTGACCTTGCAGTGAGGATTATTTCCATGTTTTCCACGCCGACGTCCTCGGGATGGATTATTTCATATGCATCCCTTGATTTCAGCAAACCATCCTGGTGGATGCCCGAAGAGTGGGCAAAGGCGTTATCTCCTGTTATGGCCTTGTTGACCTGTACGTCAAGCCCCATCAAGGCGCTGACAAGATTTGATGTTTTCTTGATCTCGGTGGTCTTTATGCCTGTAGTTGCCTGGTAATACTCCTTCCTGACGACGAGGCCCATGACTACCTCTTCAAGGGCAGCGTTACCTGCTCTTTCGCCGATGCCGTTAATGGTGCATTCCACCTTATCGGCGCCGTTCTTTATGGCTGCCAGCGTGTTGGCGGTTGCAAGACCGGTATCGTTATGGCAGTGGACGCTTAAAATTACATCCGGATTAAGGTTCTTAAGCCGCTCATTTATCCTTCTGATAAGGTCGCCGAATTCTTCGGGGACCGCATAACCTACCGTGTCAGGTATATTGATCATGGTAGCTCCGGCTTTTACCACTGCCTCAATGGTTTCCCAGAGATAATCGAAATCCGACCTCGAAGCGTCCTCGGTAGAGTACTGGACATTGGGGCACAATGATTTTGCATACCTGACAGCCTCCACTCCCTGTGCCAGGATTTGCTCACGGGTTTTCCTGAGCTTTTTCTCCACATGGACGTCGGATGTCCCGAGAACGATATGGATCAGGGGCTCCCGGGCATACTTAACACTGTTGTATACCGCATCGATATCGCTTTTGACCGCTCTGGCAAGGGCAGTGATCATCACCTTGTCACCCAGTTTCTTTGCGATCTCTGCAACCGCTTTGAAGTCCCCTGCGGATGAAGCAGGGAATCCGGCCTCAATGATATCCACATTCAGATTCTTTAGCTGTCTTGCGATCTCCAGTTTCTCATACAGGTTAAGCTTTGCTCCCGGAACCTGTTCTCCGTCTCTTAATGTCGTGTCCAGTACAATGATCCTTCTCATAATGCAAGCCTCCTTTGATATCATGATTTTACTGTTACCGGTAGCTGCCTGAACGCCATAGAGCTAAGAGGATATAAAAAACCTCGTCTCTTCGTTAAGAGACGAGGTTGTAACCCGCGGTACCACTCTTTTTGGTCCATATAAATGGACCCGCTTTTTCGATGGCAAACACCATCTATCCCTTTAACGGTGGAAATCCGTCTTACCCTACATTATCAGGCAGAAGCTCATGGACGAGTTCAATGGACCCGAAAATACCGTTTCGCACCTTTCACGGCTCTCTGTGAATTTCATGATCCATTTACTGGTTCCAATCATTGCTTTTTTAGTATAGCATTATGTAAAATATTGTATTTATTTTATTATATGATTAAGCCTGCTGTCAAGCACTATTTTTTATTGCGCCGCGGTATATAATGGAGAATATAAGGGATGCTTATGGAACGATATCATGATTTGATTGAAAGCTTTGTACAACAGAATAAGCTGATCCTTGGCGATAACCTGGTCGGGATATACCTGCACGGGTCCGCCGTGATGGGCTGCTTTAATCCCGAAAAGAGCGATATAGACCTGATAATAGTAGTAGAAAACAGCCTCTCGGATGAAGCAAAAAGAAAATACATGGACATGGTAGTGGAACACAACAGGAAAGCGCCGGCAAAAGGTCTTGAACTGAGCATTGTGAAAGAATCCGTGTGTGATCCGTTCATATATCCGACTCCCTATGAACTGCACTTTTCCAACGCTTACCTGGAACAGTACCGCCAGGACCCTGATGAATATATAAAGAAAATGAAGGGAGAAGACACTGACCTTGCGGCCCATTTCACTGTAATCCGCCACAGGGGAAAGGTCCTCTGCGGGGAAGAGATAGATAAAGTATTCCCTTATGTTGATAAAAAGTATTACTTAAACAGTATCTGGCTTGATGTTAAAGACGCTGCATCAAGAATTGCCGAAAATCCGGCATATTATATTCTTAACCTGAGCAGGGTTCTGGCATTTGCAAAGGAGGGCCTTATCCTGTCAAAAGCCGAGGGCGGAGAATGGGGTCTTCAAAATATCCCCGGAAAATTCAGGTACCTGGTTTCCTCAGCTTTGGAGGAGTACCAGGCTAATTCAGAATTCTCTCCGGATAAAATGCTAATGGCGGAATTCGCCGATCATATTACGGCAAGGATAATTGACGCCGTTTGTAATAACTATTGACTGCCTGGTATGACCCTGCTTTCGTAATGTTTGTACAGCGAATGGAATTTGCCGCTATATTCTTTGTGCCAGGGCTTCTTTTTCCCGCAGAAATGCAGGAACACCGTGTTTTTCATGATATAATCCATATCGCATATATTGTTGGTGGTTACCTTATAGTACCTGTAATACCTGACGTCATAATTATAAAGCTTTTCATCGATACATTTTATCTGCCTGGAGAACAGCGCGTTGATGATGTCCTGGTCGGGCATGATGAGCTTTGACCAGTTCTTCTCGATAAAAGCATATATCTCATCTTCGTTTACAAGCTTCCTCTGAAGATCAAGATTCATTAACAGCACTCCTGAATTGAAGTACGCGGTGATCTTGTACGGATACAAACGGATGCGGTTTATTTCCTTTACCGCGATTACATTATGGAAAGCTGCCGCGTAAAGGTATCCGTCAAGATCCATATTGTACAGGTCCCGGATCGGGTTGATGACCAGTATGTCAGGGTCCAGGTAGAGTATTCGGTCCAATTCCCGGGGCAGGAATTTATATGCCAGGAGCCTGTAGTACATCTCTTTCGTGTAATGAAGGATAACGGGCGCATTTTGAAAATAACCGTCATCTATTTTTATTTCAAACAGCTTCTGGTTATAACGGTTAACGAAGCTTTCGATATCTGCTATCTCAGTCCTGCTGATACTTGAATGCATGAGATATATGTCAAAATCCTCACCCGGGTTATTGACAAAAAGTGAATAGAGCATTACTTTAAGAGGTCTTATATACTTGGAATCAAGGGTTACAAGCAAGTTCATCCGCATTTTCACCTTCGGCAATATTTTTCGTTCAATTTTCCGATGGTTCCGGTTCTGCCACGTTGCCTTTCTTTTCCCTAAGTTTATATGCTATGTAGCCTGCGGCAGACATAACCAGAGCGCTGACAGCGTCAACTATTATATCCTTCATCGTGTCAGCCAGGGCATCCTGACCGACAAGAAGAGAGCCGTTTTCCAGCATGTATTTCTGCATGTTAAGTGATAAAACACTGTCGACCGTGTATTCGTATATTTCCCAAATAGCGCCTGCTGCTACCGCAAAGCAGAAGGCGAACAGGGAAACAAAGAACGGGCTTAATTCGACCCGAATCCTTTCGGAGTTATTGAGGATGCTTATTAGAGAAAATCCGAGAGCACCAAGCATAGCTCCGCTGAAAGCATGCAATATGACATCCCAGAAAGGAATAAGGTAGTAAAAACTGCGGACTTCTCCGAGATATATGGCGCAATACAGAAAGATGAAATAGAGGACATACATGTAATTGGGTATGTTTATAGACCATTTGCGCTCAATCATCGAAGGGACCATCATTACTATGAGCCCGAGTATGCATTGGATCAGCATCAGGGTATAATCACTCTTAAAGTTGGTATGAAGTTCCGTGCTTGCCGGAACAGCCTGAGGTGACAGAAAGAGCATTACAACTATATATATAATGGATGCAATAAGTGTGACGAACAGTATAATTCCGACTATTTTTCTCCAGTTCCACTTTTTGCTTACCTCTTTCCACCTCACTAAAATACCCCCGATACACAGTACAGGTTATCACGGTAATTGTATCATGTGGCCTTTCCTGCTATTAGGACCCAGACACAGGTATATATTCTATATTTAGAATATAAACTGTTTGTAAACTTTATGATTTTAGTGCCTCAATAAGACTTTTTGTAATCTGCGTAAAGGTTCTGGATAGACCTGTCATAAGTTTTTTCACCGACCTTGGAGAAAAAGCATCCGGGCACTTCACCGAACCTGCGGTGATAAGCGACGCATTCACAGCATTTTCCCCGTCTCGAACAAGGATATGTACAGGTACAAACAGCCTTGGAATCGCAAGCCATGTTCAAACCTCCGTTTTCGCTGAATTGTCATATCTATTATATGGGATATCAGGCGCTAATTCAACGGGCTCACTATGCCGCGGCCCATTCCAGGGGGTAACGTACAGACAATGAGACTAACACTGCTTATACTTATTTAAAGTTTAATTTCTATATTGATTTTAATATTATTAAATGTTATATTTAATATAATTAAAGATAAAGGAGTGATGCAATGGCACTTACAGTAGTACCTGAATGGTTTGCCAATCTTGATGATGAAGATGCGGTGTTCATAAAAAAGTTTATTCTGGCTTCAGGTTCTCTAAAGGAAATGGCCAGGCAATATAACGTTACTTACCCGACAGTCAGGCTCAGGCTTGACAGGCTGATCCAGAAAATCAGGTTAAACGATGATACCGAAAGCGAACCGTATGTCGCCTTGATCAAGAGACTTGCCATAGACGAAAAGCTGGACTTTGAAACGGCGAAAATACTGATAAACGAATATAAGAAAGTGAAGGGAGGTAAATAATACTATGTTCTTTCCAATTCGCACACTTATTTTAGTAATAATATTTTCCGGGTTCATTGTTTTGCAGGTGTTTTTATCAAAAACTGAAAGCAAATGGCCTGGCCTTGTGCTGCCAATAACCGCGTTTATAATAAGTTTCACTCTTCCACTAAACATGATGGTTCCGGCTGAAGGAGTGACAGCAGGATTAATTCTCCAGATGATTTCAGTATGGCTGCTGGGTAATATCCCTACAGTGATGCTTCTCGCAATTTACTTTGTTTGCCGTGATAAGTACCGCCGAAAGAAACAGCTGGATAAAATGAATATTAACGATCTGGCCTGACCAGCCTGTCCGGCTGACTGCCGCTCACATGTAAATGCGCCTGCTGATGTGTGTCTGGACGATGTTTCTCCTTTATGGTACAATGGCATTTGTCTCAAAATTAAACGGAGGAACATCTATGAAAAAACACGCGACAGCAGGTGCATACAGCAGCTTCAGGAACACATTTATAGGGGACCGGAATTTTTATGCCACCGTATTTGCGCTGGTTCTGCCGATTATTGTACAAAATGTCATATCAAACTTTGTAAATCTTCTTGACAATATAATGATAGGACGTGTCGGAACGGCCCAGATGTCAGGCGTCGCTATTGCCAACCAGCTTATTTTCGTTTTCAGCCTGACTATTTTTGGCGGCCTTTCAGGAGCAGGCATTTTCGGCGCTCAATTTTATGGCGCCGGTGATCATGAAGGTCTGCGTTATACGGTTAGGTTCAAGCTTTGGACCGGGACTGTTACTTTTGCTGTTGCAGTTGCCATATTTCTGACATATGGAGACCAGTTGATTGCCCTGTACCTGACCGGGGAAGGGGATGCCGCCGAAAGAGCCGCCATGCTTGAGTATGGCAGAAGCTACCTTTATATAATGTTATGGGGACTTTTCCCGTTTGTACTGTCGCAGATTTATGGCGGTACGCTCCGGGAAACCGGAGAATCCTTTATTCCCATGGTTGCCAGCCTGGCAGGCGTATTGCTGAACCTCTGCCTGAACTATATATTGATTTATGGAAAGCTTGGGTTCCCGGCACTGGGGGTAGAGGGCGCAGCCATAGCTACAGTCATTGCACGCTTTGTGGAGCTTGCGATAATCGTTGTGTACGCCCACAGGCATAGCGGAAGGTTCAGGTTTATCGAAGGTCTCTATTGTTCCATGAGGATTCCGAAAAGTCTTACATTCAATATAATTAAGAAGGGATCTCCGCTCCTGGTAAACGAGCTGCTCTGGTCTCTCGGGATGACCACTATAACGCAGATTTACTCGACACGCAATTTGGACGTCATTGGAGGACTAAATATAACAAGTACCGTAACAAACTTGTTCAACGTGATCGTTTTCTCCATGGGAACTGCGGTTGCTGTCATGGTTGGCCAGGCTCTTGGCGCCAACGATATCCCCCGCGCAAAGCAGACCGCATGGAGACTTATATTCTTCAATGTGTGCGTTTCCCTTTTGGTTTGTGGTGTACTTGCAGTATTGGCGCCCTTTATACCAAATATATACAATACTACCGATGAAGTGCGCAGACTGGCTACCAGTTTCATGCTTGCGAATGCCATATTCATGAACTTCAACGCTGTAACCCACTGCTCATATTTTACCATACGGTCGGGAGGAAAAACCTTCGTTACATTCCTTTTTGACAGTGGTTATACATGGGTTGTTTATGTTCCGTTCGCATATGTGCTTACGCATTTCACTAACCTTAGTATTACGGTGCTTTATCCTGTTTGCTGCCTTGCTGATGTCTTAAAGTGCGTAATCGGGATAATAGTTGTCAAATCAGGGTATTGGGCGCAGAATATAGTCTCGGAGTCTGTCTCCCAAAGGTTAAGTGAAAGCCCGTCGCTCACTGAATAATCGATTGTATTAATACTTACTGGAGGCTTCCAGTTTGACAGCAAATAATTAAATCATCAGCTTTTCTTCATATTAATGCAATGATCTGACCAGGCTGATGCGATAACGAAAGACAAGTAGGGAAGCAAATATGCTGTATCTTTTAGCGGGGGTTCTGGGTTTCCTTGTGCTGGGGATTTTCTACGGCAGCCAGATCCTGATACATAAGTATTTAGTAAAAGACAGCAAAGTGGCGGAGGCTTTTTCGCCGCTTATTGCATCACTGGTTCCCACGGTATTTGTTCTAATGTGGAAACAGGACTGGTCGCTTCATCTTGATAAACTGTTGATTCCTGAATATTGGGGAATCATCCTTTTGACTGAAGCAATCGTATGTGTTCTGGTCATTGCCTTTATTGACAGAAAATTCGAAATAACGACC
>Ga0134103_1003634_pt1 | contig 10132 bp, 10 predicted proteins | sample 14_taG_2_FD_94445 | JGI IMG/M metagenome (GOLD analysis project Ga0134103, IMG submission 94445) | Switchgrass degrading microbial communities from high solid loading bioreactors in New Hampshire, USA - 14_58_20_212_A1 metaG | ecosystem: Engineered > Bioreactor > Semi-continuous > Anaerobic >...
AAAGATAAAGGATAAAAGATTGAATACAAAGAGCAATGACTACGGAGGATGGAAAGAATCCTCCGTGCCTGCGGCAAGCTGAAAGATAAAAGATTTAAAGATTGAATTTTTGGGGTTCATAAGGGGGCAGAGCCCCCTTATAGTTCTTTCCTGTCATTCCCGAAATCTTCAATCGGGAATCTAAATATTTTTGTCTTTTTATGTTTTTTTGCTTTTCCAAGGGGGGTAATAGGGGGTCTTTTTCCCCCTATAGTCTTAGCCTACCTATAAGGGATTGAAACGATAGCAGGTAGCCAACCTGCTATGACCGATGGTAGAGTTTTTAGCCTACCTATAAGGGATTGAAACAGAACATGCCTGCGGCAGGCTAAAAGAAAAAAGATTTAAAGATTGAATACAAAGAGCAAATATTACGGAGGATGGAAAGAATCCTCCGTGCCTGCGGCAAGCTGAAAGATAAATACAAATACTCTGGACCCCTGATAGAAGCATTCAGGAATGACAACACAGAGAGTTTTCCTCTGTGTTATTTTGATTTCTTTTATTTTTATGTTTTTCTGTTTATAGGGGTTCATAAGGGGGCAGAGCCCCCTTATAGTTCTTTCCTGTCATTCCCGAAATCTTCAATCGGGAATCCATTGGGAATAACGGACGCGAAGCGGTTTTACCTTTATTCCGGAAGGGTGATGTAAAAAGAAGGAGAAATGAAGAAGTGCCAAGAGATATGGTATGGTACAATATATTAAAACATATTTTATTTTATAGTGATTGTAAGATGGAGGTGCCTTTGATGGCCTTGCAGGTGAGCGCTGATGAGCTTAAGACTAATTTTTCCAAGCTCCTGGCTCGAGCGAGGGAAGGTGAGGAGGTCATCATTACTAAGAGAGGGAAACCCATTGCCCGGCTTGTTCCGATAAAGGAGCACCCTCTACAACGGATTCCGGGGAGTGCTAAAGGAGAGGTAATTATTTCTCCTGATTTCGATGCACCCCTACCTGATTCGATTCTGGAAACTTTTGAAAAATGAAGGCTTTACTCGACACCCACGCCTTCCTGTGGTGGATTACCGATGACCAGCGCTTGTCTTCCCAGGTTCGGGAGATTATCGCTGATAAAGCTAATGAAATTTTATTCAGTGCTGCAAGTGCTTGGGAGATAGCCATTAAGACTGGGCGGGGTAGGCTGCAATCGCCTGCTGATCCTGCAATTTTCATTTCTGAATAATTGGAATTAAATGCCATTGAAGCTCTTCCGGTACGAGTTGGGCATGCTCTTCATGTTTACCAACTTCCGAGCTATCACCGGGATCCTTTTGATCGCTTGCTCATTGCTCAGGCTCAGTTAGAAAAATTACCTATTTTGACAGCCGATCCTCAGATTTCGCGATATTCAGTGGAAGTCATCTGGTGATTGCTGATTTGTTATTCCCGAGCGCTTTAACCGGGAATCTAAAGGTTCTTGCCCTTAGGCAGTTTAGATTCCTGATAGAGACATTCAGGAATGACAGGCAACGGGGTCATAGGGGGTCTTTTTTCCCCTATAGTCGGGGTTATAAGGGGGGCGAAGCCCCCATTATTGCTGTTTTCGAGGATAGAGCAAATTCTTTTAACTCATCGGACAGTTTCTCTTTTCTTGAATCAAACTCCACCCCGCCGGCAGACACTGATTATCCGGGGTTCTAATCATCCAGCGGGTAATTGGAAATTCACTAACTGACTTAACCCTCTTCCAATTTCTCTTGTATCTCTCCTTTTCCTCGTCTGACAAAAAGTATCCGATCGAATTAAAATAGTAAGTTTTTCCGAAACCAATGCGCAGGAGAGCTCCCCCTTGCTTAATATTATTTTTAGTATTACTTAAAATCCGACCGTAGCTATTATAAAGCAATTGATTCTCAGGAGGTTTATCACTTCTTTTTTTTAGTCTATTGAGCTCGTCCTCGAGGAGAGCGAGCGAATAATTACTTATGGCTCTGAGGATAGCCACTTCTCCTCTATTAAAGAATTTCTTCCAGTAATCAGGAATATTTGCTTTCTCAAAACCCGGCAGGATGTGGACCTCAAAAGTCATTTCAGTCCCGGGATGGAATCCCAAAAGAAGAGCAGGAATAGCAGAAGCAGTCCCTCCTTTACGCTCCAAAGCATAGACCCGGAGTGATTCTAAAGGAGAAGGAGTAGTATCAGTCACCTGAAGGAATCGGAGAGCGTCATTTTCTGGGAGTAAACGAGATCTGTGGTCGGGTAGACAGAAGATATCTGAACCGGTATACACCTGGCGGGAATCTTGAAGGTGAGGAGTAGCACCGTGTCCTAACCCGCCATTATCCTCGTTTTTGATATAGTCAAACATCAAAGCGGTTCGAATGGCTCCTTTGATGGAAGAACCTGGAATATAGGGTTTCCCTCCGGTTAAAGTGGGAAGGAAAAGGTTACGATTCCCAAAAGTTATTGAATCGGGAAAAGAAACCGGAATAGCAGCCCGGGAGAAATCGCGAGGTGAGAGACCGTGTTCACTAAAGAAGTGTACCAGTGTTCCCTGACGGGAAGAAACTAATGCGGTAATATCTTTGATTAAAAACCGAGCGTTTTTCCCTTGCCCCATTAACCACCGATTAAATTTTACCTGGTCGATGAGGTGTATTGCTCTTTTTTGGGGGTCGTAGATATAATCAGCCACAGCTGATGCGTTTTCTCCACTTCGAACACAGATAGGGGTAACGACACTCAAAGATAGCTTCATCATTCCTGGCCTCCTTTCTGCCCCAACGCCCACCCCAATGCTTTTCCATATGCCACAGCTCGCTTTTCAGGAAGCGGGGAAACTTCCAGGTTTGTTCCCTCAAAAGGGGTTTTTACCAGCGACCCCTCTTGCAGAGCATAGTGAGATTTTTTTCGCTTTCCTACCGGCCCACCCCAGAAGAGAAACCCCTCTCGCTTTTGAAGCTCGTAACTGATGAGCTGTTCCATTTCCTCTCTTTTAGGAACGGCAGAACTTAAAAGCATCATTATCTTTCCTTCCTGAGGAAGCGGGAAGGGCTCATATTCCCAGGAGGCAAAAGTTCCTTTTCCACTGGCTCTTTCCCCTCCCAGTCCTTCTTCAATGAACAAATTGAGAGTACCGATGAGTTGAGGAGTAAGCTCTTCTTCCCAAAGAAAAAAGAGAAAAGGAGTAATAGACCGTTCTTGAGTCCATTTCGGAAAACAAAATTCCAGCTCTGCCTGATAGTAAAGACCCAGAGATTGGGCATTGACTCTGCTGATAGAAACTTTGGGTTCTAACGTCGTCCGGAAAAAACTGATGTTTTCTTCAAGCCCGGGGATTCTCTCGGCGGAAGATACACAAAACTGAGGATTAAGAAACACAAATTGGTTAGGGTCAAGGAGGTCAATCTGAAAAAGGGCTTCCTCATAATCATAGTTTTGACAAATTTGGGATAAAGCGGAAGAAGATACCCAGGATAGTCGCTTGAGCTTTTTCCTCTGAGTGGGGTCTTCAGGTTCACGAAAACGGGCTCTGGGTTTGGGGAAGAACAAAAGGTCTCTACTTTCGTTTCTCTCTTTCACTCGTAGCCCATAGAAAACTGAGGAAAGACACAGAGAATCGATCATAGGAGCAAAAAGGTCTTCGCCATAGAGCTTGATACCGCTATTTACCAATGCTGAGAAAAGGGTATCAGAGTGAACCAGGCTACCAATCCGATCCATTCGCCCCTCTCCTATTCGTATCCGGAAATGCTCTAGGGGGAGTAGTTTCACCACCTGAACAGCCATAACTCTCACCCCACCAGTTGAGACATAAGCACGTTAATTAATTCATCAACATCAAAAGTGGTATCTTCTTTGGTAAGAAGCGGTAAACGAGTATTATTGCCTACATATTCCAGCTTTCTTTTCAGGCTGAAAGCCAGATGGCGAAAAGCCACTTTACCTGACCCCCGGGTCCCGCTTCCTCCTAAGTATTCATCTTCCACCATGCGAAGCCCTCTCATAAAGAAACGAATGAGTTGGTCTATCTGGTCGCGGTCATCTTCAAAAAAGTTAAGAACCATTTCAAAGCCAAAGAGAGAGCCGGCCGGGACTCGTTCAATAGTACGAGGATGTTTTGCCGTACCGCTAATCCGGTCTATGATGTTTTCTGTTTTCTCCTCAGTGAAGGTTTTTTCTTCAATAAGGTCAGGAAACTTCTCTTTGAAATCATCAATATCCAGCCAGGCATCCCGAACGCATAAGCGGCTCACAGTTTTCTTTTCATCATCTGAAGAATGACTTCCAAAAAGGAGGCAAACTAAACAATGCCCACATCCACAGGGCTCACCGCTATGGCGAGCTCCTTCCTTACCTTCTGCTCGCTCTAAAGTGCAGCGCATTTTCCCTTTTAAGGAGGAACCAGGAATATAGGGAATGCCATTGGCAGTTTTTATCACTGGATTGTCCATACCACCAATTTCTCCAGTTTCTCGAGAGCCCCCGATATGAAGGCCGGTTTGAGTTTCAATTTTCCCGTTAAGAAAAAGCTTTCCCAGAAATTGATTCATTTAATTCCCTCCTCATTATTAATCAGAGTAATATTTCTGATAGGCAACCATCGCTTCAGCGCACTTCTGAATGCCTTTAAAATCTTCCCTGGTTTTCATCGCCAGGATAGCATCACTAAGGAGCGTAATTACCAGTCCAATTGCATCACGGTCTCGCTCTTCCCGACCGACAATATAAGCCAGTCGAGGAACAGTAAGGAGAAGGTCGCTTTCGCTTTTAGCTCCTTTTATCATCTCGTATATTTTTCGCATCCGGGAAGAGTTAATCTTACCTGCCTGTTGTCTCATAAAATCTTTTAGTTTCTGGTTAAATTCTTTAAATTCATCCATCTCCATCCGGTCAAACCGCAAAATTTTCTCAGCGTAGCTGGGAGTTGAGAAAACATCTCTTAAATTTTTACGCCAACGTTCTTCTTGGGAAGCAGTATCGTCTTTACGGGGATACGGCCCTGGCGTCCGATTTCTTTCTGCTCTCATATTCATCTTTTTGTCCACTCTCCTTTTATTAATTAATATGCGTCTACTACAGAAGCAACTTTTCTGGTTTTCATTTCGGCCAAGCGGTCGGCAACCAGAATAAGCCGGGAATTTTTGATTTTTTGGTCTTTAAAGAGATTATTTAAAATTATTCCTTCTAAAATATCGGCAATTTCTCTATCTTTCCTAAGATGATAGAGAAATCTCCAGATAGCCGGGGGTTTGATGACCAGCTGGTTAGATTGGCTAACAAGGGGAGCAAAATCCTGCAGGGAATTAGAAATTCTATGTATCAGAGCCCGACTGGAGTTGCCGCTATTGATAGCCTGAGCAATTTTCTCCCCCAGCTCCAGAGCAATTTCCAACTCAAACCAGGTTAAAGTTTCATTAAAAATCGTCACCTTATCTTTAGTGGGATTTGCTTCTCCATAATAAAGGAAGGTCTTCGAAGTGGTGAGTGCCTCTTCTACTAAGGAGCTGGTTCGGATAACCGGATAATCATAAGGAACACAGACTATTCCCCCCGAAAGCGAGAACTTAGGGTTTCCCCCGGTATAGACACGAAATGCATCACGAATTTTACCAGCAAGGTGGACGATGGTCTCCCAATTGCCCACCATAAACAAATCATCTCCACCGATATACACAGGATAGATTTTGGTTTTACTCGGGTCGTATTCCCGAATGAGATAGACAAGATAGGTGTTGAAAAAGAGCTCAACTCGCCGGGAAAAAGTGCGAATCCGAGAGAGGGAAGTAGCCTCTCCAGAACGTTCTTTTTCTCTTCCAGCAAGCTCAGAGAGCAAACTTCCCAAGTTATCCAGGTCCATTTTGAGATAACCAAGCCGGGGGCTCCCTACTTTTTTACCTTCATCTTCGGAATGAATACTGGTCTCTGCAATCTGGTCAAAGGTTTGGTCGGGTAAAGTAAAACTCCCCGAGAGAAATCCATCTACCAGAGTTCCATCAGGAGCATGGATATCTAAGTTTTCTAATTGGTAAATTTTCTCGTTAGGGCGAGGTTTACGAAAAGAACTCTCAAAGGAAATTTCATACCCCAGGGAAGTAAAAAAACTAAAAATAGAAGGCTTTAATGGTTGTTGAGTTGGATTAGTTCTTTTCTCTATCAAGTATTTAGAATTTTTCAATGAGCTGGTGAGCTCCACCAATGACCGGCAAACCGGACAGAGAGTTTCTTCTTCGCTAGAGGAAGACGTTCCCTTGCGACCGCACGAAACACAGTGTTCCCCTTCTTGAACTATTTCCTCACTCGGAACAAAGAGCTGGTCATACAAGGTTTCTTTTATTTCCCAAAAACGCTTTTCTTTATCTTTTGCTATGCTGTTATTGAGTTTTTCAAGAACCAGTTGGAAATAAAACATATCCTCGAGATTTGCTTTGACTGAAGAAAGAATAAAGGCAATCTCTCCCCGGTGGAGAGTCCAGAGATGAGAGGTAATCTTCTTCCGAATTTCAAATAGCTCTTTCTCAAAGGAAAGAGGCAGGATGAGCTGAAAATTTCCTCCCCCTAAATAGAGAATATTTGCCGGAGTAAGATGACATTGGTCGAGGATATATTTGGCCACATATCGAGGAATGAGGTCTAAATAAACTGAGCGTCCCTTGAGGCTCCGCGCCGCACCCTTAGAGGGAATGTTAAAGATAAAATTCTGAATTCCGGAGAGGTCTCCACCCACAATTAGAAAAAGGTCTTTATTTCCGCTTTTACCCTCTTTTTTTAGAATCCACTTTTTGATTTCCTCTATATCTTTCTCATTAAAAAAGCCCTTTCCCCAATCAAGGTAAAGAGAATGGGCAAGAGCTGCTGTTACCCGGGAATGGTCATAGAGTGATATATCACTCACAAAGCGACTGGTTTGAGCTGGAACTGACGAAAAATAGATTTCCAGCACCCCTAATAGTTTTTCAAGAGTATCAATAAAAGGGAAATCTTTTAGCATTTTATCCATGAGATTTTTATAATTTGCTGTTTCGATGGTATTATGAGTGGTGGGCATAAGGGTTTCAAAACTGAGGGGCTTAAGCGGGTAATAAAATGGTTGTGTTTTTTCGCTACCGATTCGAGAAAAGATAGAGCGAAGGGGAACTTTATAATATACTTGGGTATTTTCTTCATCTTCCTCCCGCTCTGCCGCTGACATCCAATCTGCCACCTGAAGAATTGATTCTTCAATAGTGTGAGGATTGTGATGGAAGAGAACTAGCTTTTCCACTTCTTCAGTAAGTAGGCCTTTTAACCCGGGATGGAGAAAAGAGTTTTGAGCACTCCTTAAGGTCCGGATTAAAAAGGCAGAATATTTAGCATGCGGATAAGAAACATTAGCCCCTTGAAGGTCGCCTGGCAAATCAAAATACCGACACCGCTCCAGAGCTTTTCCTACATCATGAAGTAATGCTCCAAGCACAAATTGCTCTTCGTTCATTTATTACCCCCCTCAAGAAAGGAACAAAATTAACTACAGCTTCAAATTATAAAGATTATACGACATTATATGTAAAAGTTTAAGCCAATAATTTGTTACTACTCTTTAAAAACCTCGAACACCTCAGACAGCTTTAATAATAACCTTTCCCTTTACACTGCTGGCAAACTCCGGTGCCAAAACACCACATACAACGTTGGTCGCTTGGTTTTCCATATCCGGGGTAAGCATGCTTTCCCGAACCACTACAGTATTTGCAACGGCCAGTACCTTTGCACTGAGGACACACTCTGTCTTTATTAGTTCTCGTTTCATTATCCATAATTCCACCTCCCCAAATTAATTTCCATGATAAAGGATATTTTTTCACCTTCTCTTTCATCATACTAAATGGGAGTGTCACTTCCTGTCGTTGTGATAAATTTCCTGCAATTTTTCCATTTCTTTTTCGACTTCTTGGCGCAGATATTCAGGTTCCAAAATCTCGGCATGAGCACCGTAACCTATCACCCAGCGTTTAATTTCTTCGGGGTGGCCACAAATGGTGAAAATAATTCCCCCGTCAGGTAGCTCTTCTATCTCTTGAGTAGGATGCCAGATACGCTCTTTTATCCAGGCTGCTTGGTAACTGTCAAAACGAATGCGTATCTGGGTAGCTTCCCCCCGATACATCCGAAAAGCCTGACTTAAATAGTCTCGGGGAGAAAAATCTGGAGGGCGCACAAAGCTTTCTTCCAGCATCTTTACTTCCTGCACCCGGTCTAAAGCAAAGTCTCGAATTTCGCCTCGCAAGTGGCAGAAACCGCAAAAATACCACACCCCTTCGAAGTTATAAATATGATAGGGGTCCACCTTGCGCTCGGTAATCTGGCGAGAAGAAAGGCTATAATAACTGATTAGAACTCTCTTCCGCTCGGTTATAGCTCTAAAAAGCTCACTAAAAACCTGGCTTACATCTACTCGCATAGCCAGAGGCATCAGGAAAGGAGAGAGCAACATTTCGAAATCTTCATAGTTCATCTGCAGACTATCGGGCAGTGCTAGCTTTAACTTTTCTCCTAAGTGATTAAAAGTCTCCTCTAAGGGTGTGCCCCTAAACTGTTCGGCAACATTAAGGAAGATAAAAAGAGCCAGCATCTCACCTTCGGTAAGGTTAGGGAAAGGCACTGACCAAGGTCGTTCAAAATAATAGCCCCGGTGCTCTCGGTCGTAAGCAATGGGAGCACCAAAATCATCCTTTAGTGCTTCAATGTAGCGGTCTACAGTGCGCCGGCTAACTTCGAGGATGTCTGCAAGCTGAGAAACCCCGGGGTAAGTATCTTTCTGGATTTCCTGAACAATACGGTAAAGCCGAAAAAGTAAGGAACGTTTGGAAAAAATATTATGGTAGCGAGTAGCTTTATTCTCCTTAACCGTTTTTACTTTTTCTATTTTTTATCCACCTCCTATATTTAATTAACCAGTCAATGCAATAAGCACATTATCTATCACTATCATTTTCTTATTACAAATTCCTTTTTACCTCTTGGTAATCAGGAAATTTTCCCTCTTCCATAATTTGACCAATGCTTTTATGAAGAAGGCCAGCCAGATTTAGAATCTTATCTTTAAGATTGAGGCAATCTTCTTCAGAAACAGGGCTAAATCCATGAGCCAAAATAGAGTTGTTTCTTTTTTCCAGGAGATTACGTAGTTCGTAGTCGTTAAAAAAGTTCTTACCTAGCTCTTCACCCAAATCGCTCAGCAATTCATAGTTTTTATAAAGGGGTAATTGAATTCTTCCCTTATCGTTGCGCAAAGATTCATATTTACTCCTCAATTCTTGGGGCAGACGTTCAGTATCTACGTTGGAGGTTTCTATCCCCCTTGCCCGGAGCTTAATCTGAGCAATAAGCTCCACTGCTCGATAAAGTCGGGCTACTGCATCGTCAAACTTTTTCTCCTCCCTGCGTCGTTGAGCGTTGTTTAAAATATCAGCAAGAAAATAAATATCTCGTTGAGGGAAACGGGGGTTAGTTAATTTTCCTAAAAAGGCTTTATTACGTTCTGGGATACCGGGTATTCCTTTAAAATCTTCTCCCGGGTGATTAAAAAGATCCCACCGGAAATAAAATTCAACTATATCCTGCCACTTTTCGACAAATCCCTGTACCGAAGAGGTATTAATGATTTTTCCCATTTTGATTAATACCTCAGCAGCTGAAGAAAAATCATAACGGTCAAAACAAAAAGCAAAAAGCTTTTTCATCTCTTCAATCTGATAAGCAAAAGCCTGGCCAAAAGTGATAATTGTCTCCCCGCCTCTTAATGGCTTACCTCCCTCACCTTTATTCATGATATAGGAAAAGCTATCTACTCCAGCAACACAACCTCCCAACACCACCCCTGCACTCATAGGTTTAGTCCCGGCAGTAAAGTCAACAGTTATCTCTGCTTTGGCGTCTTCTTCTTTCAATTTTTTAATGTAATCTTGTATTTTAGAAAAAACGTCTTGAAAGTCCCGTTCTTCACCATTAGTTAGATAGATCTTTCTCTTTTCTAAAATAACTTCTGTCTCCTCTAACATCTGTTCTACAAGAGGAAGAGTAGTACTCTCGCTTTCTTTAGTAACTACAAAGTGGACTACATCGGGATGATGCGTTTTGACAGAGTAGGCTATTGCCCCAGCTAACGACTC
>Ga0134103_1003636_pt1 | contig 10123 bp, 8 predicted proteins | sample 14_taG_2_FD_94445 | JGI IMG/M metagenome (GOLD analysis project Ga0134103, IMG submission 94445) | Switchgrass degrading microbial communities from high solid loading bioreactors in New Hampshire, USA - 14_58_20_212_A1 metaG | ecosystem: Engineered > Bioreactor > Semi-continuous > Anaerobic >...
AATGACATTACCCGTTACCAAAATCGAAGATTTCGAACGGGTTCCCAAGTCATTGATACTTCGTATGAATGACATTACCCGTTACCAAAATCGAAGATTTCGAACGGGTTCCCAAGTCATTGAAACTCGTGGCGTGGGATATACCTTTGTCTTATACAAAGATTATTTAATTATGCCCATACTTAAGAGAAAAAGGGACATCTCTCACTCGTTTTAATTTTTTATTGCCACTAAGGAGGTAATTGTATTGAGGCTTAGAAATGTTCCCAACGCTTTTGAAAAATTAGAAGCATGCAGCAACTTCGTACCTGAACCTAGGGATTACAAAGGTAAATGGAGAAAGTATTTCGATAATGATAACCCTGTCCATATTGAGATTGGGCCTGGAAAAGGGGAATTCATAGTACAATTGTCCCAACAAAACCCTCATATAAATTATATAGCTATTGAAAAGTCCCCTGCCGTATCAGTAAAAATTATAAAAAAAATACCTGATGAGGGTATTCCTAATCTTGCTATAACAGTATTTGACGCAGAGAAACTGGAAGAAATATTTGAGAGTGGAGAAGTTGAAAAACTATATCTCAATTTTTCTGATCCCTGGCCTAAGAAGAAGCATGCAAAAAGGCGCCTTACTTCGCCTAAATTTTTAAAAATCTATAAAAATATTCTGAAGCCTGGGTCGATTATCGAATTTAAAACTGATAACCGTTCCATGTTTGATTATTCCATAGAAACTTTTAAAGAGGAAGGTTATAATCTTATAAAGACAACATATGACTTGTACAACAGTGATTTATTGGAAGGAAATATTCCCACAGAATATGAGAAAAAATTTCATAGCAAGGGAACACCAATTAACAAACTGATTGCAGTATACGAAACAGATAACGCCACAACGGAGGAGCACAAAGAATGACATACATCCATAAGAATAAGGGAACTTGTTCAACACAGGTACAATTTGATATAGAATCCGGTAAATTATATAATTTCAAATTCATAGGAGGTTGCAACGGTAATCTTCAGGGTATTTCCGCACTTCTTGAAGGAATGGACGCAAAAGAAGCCGCACAAAAACTTAAGGGATTAAAATGCAATTTTAAGCCCACGTCGTGCCCTGATCAGCTTTCCCAGGCCATTGAAGAAGCTCTTGAAACATTGTCGTCATGATTGTTGACAACAATATTATTTATATTGTATACTTGAATTCGACCGTTCGATATATCGGACATCGGTAATCAAATATACTCATAGGGGAGTAGCTCAGCTGGTAGAGCAGCGGTCTCCAAAACCGCGTGCCGCGGGTTCAAGTCCTGTCTCCCCTGCCAAAAAGAAAAGCCTTGGAACTAATCAGTTTCAAGGCTATATTTTATTAAATTTTGTATTGACTACTATTCATCTGCTATCAATACCTGAAACCATCAAGAACACCTTTGATTTCCAAGCATGTAAAAGCATTAATGCTTTTTGTTTTATTGGAATAACCTGCATGCTACTCTTAATTCGTTAATCATTACTCTATTTGAATTTTCTTAGTGTATAATATAACTATACATCTTGTCATATTTATTCGAATTACATTGACGTTTTAATTTTTAGGGGGAAAAAATGAAAAAAACCGCTTTATTATTGTCATTACTGGTCATTATTGCGTTTATATCATATCAAATGATAGCTGATGATATAGCAGTTTTCAGTAACATATCGGATTCAAACCTCAAAGAGACTACTCCGGCTACTAAGGAGGGTCCATCCGATTCGTCGGATACAGATACTCTTGAACCGGACTTTGATACTGTCGCGACAAAAACCCCCACTAAACTGCCTGACATCGACATCAGTTTGAAGGAAGCTTTAAATAAGATACCGTCTGAATATCAACAGCTGAATTATTTTAATTACGAATATGCTGCCAGATATGTGGGATATAAGGAACTAAACCCTGATCTGGACTATGAAAAAGTGATTACATACGTCAATATAGGTCTTGATTTTCCATTTTACTCAAATATAAATACGATATCGGATACAAACCGCATTGATGTATTGGTAAACAAATATAATAAGCTTCCCGATGATTTTATTCCTCAACTTGAACAGTTACCGGCTTCAATCTGTGTTCCGGGAACGGGCAATCATTATTTAAGGAAGGAAGCAAAAGAAGCCTTTGAAAAAATGCATAATGACGCAAAAAAACTTGGGCTTAATATTACAGCTTACGGTACATACAGAAGTATAGAACTGCAGGATAGTATCTGGAACAACAAAGTTAAATCTGGAAGATCAATTGAGAATGTTGACAGACTGAATGCACGTGGCGGCCACAGCGAGCATAATACCGGATTAGCCATAGACGTAATAAAGAATGATTATACAGTTGAAAACTCAACTGAATATAAGTGGTACAAGGACAATGCTCACCTTTATGGTTTTATAATCCGATATCCAAAGGATAAAGAGAATATAACCGGTTATGCTTATGAGCCATGGCATCTGAGGTATCTGGGACCAGAGCTGGCAACCGAGGTATATAACAGCGGATTGACCTATGATGAATATTACGTTAGGATGCTGGGAAATTAAGATCCTTCGGCTTCGCTTATGCTGCGCCTCAGGATGACAGAGGGTAGGGTTTATGCGCTACGCCTCAGGATGACAGAGAGTAGGATAAAAAAGGGCTCGGGATGACTGCCTTTTTTGAGCAGTATCCGGGCCCTTTTGTTTAATTTATTTAGAGATAAATCAAGTCAAATTATCATAAGATTTATTTCTTCACTGTAGCGTACATAAAGTACTTGAATCCAAGTGGTGAAGACCAGAATCCTTCAATGCTCGTATCCATGAGATAGAGATCTACATAATAGTAGATGGGGCAAAGCATGCTGTCTGCAAAAATCAAATCTTCAGCCTGGTGCATCAGTCTGTAACGTTCCTCATTGTCAGTTGTTGACTTAATCTTTGCAATCAAAGCATCAAATTCAGGATTCGACCATTGAGCGTCATTGTTACCGCCACCGGTGATCCACATATCAAGCATACTGATCGGGTCGTTGTAGTCTGACAACCAACCGTTACGTGCTATCATATAATCGCCGTTCTTTCTGGTATTAAGGAAGGTACTCCATTCCTGAGAAACCAGCGATACATTCACGCCAATCTTTTTCCACATATCCTGAAGAGCTTCGCCAATGGCTTTATGGCCTGAACCTTCATTATACAGGTATTCCAACTGAGGAAGTCCTTCACCGTTTGGATATCCGGCCTGAGCAAGAAGTTCTTTGGCCTTTTCAAGATTTCCCTCATAATCGTATGGATCGTAATAATCGCCGCCTACTTCACGGAATTGTTTGTTAGGATCAGCATCAGTAAGTCCAAGAGAAACAAATGCTCCTGCAGGAACTTCACCTTTCTTGGAAACTTCCTTAACGATAAATTCACGGTCAATAGCGAGAATCAACGCTTCACGAACAAGCTTGTTGTCCAGAGGAGCCTTTTGAGTGTTAAATGAAACATAATAGGTTCCGGCCTGGCCTTCGAGATGGAATTCCGGCTTGTCTCTCCAGGCATCGATTTCATCATTAGGCATATCATCAATAAAAAGAACTTCTCTCTTTTGGAATGCATTCAATTTTGCTGTATCATCTTCCATCAGTACGAATTTGATATTCTCAACACCGAGTTTGTCATAATTCCAATAGTATTCATTTTTTGTCATAGTAATATGAGAACCCGGTACCCATTCTGTAACCTTGTATGGTCCGTTACCGATATATGTTTTTACATCTACTGCCCATGAATCGCCGTATTGCTCAACCAAATCCTGGCGAACAGGATAGAATGTCGGAAATGCTGCAAGTTCCAGGAAGTAAGGAACAGGATTTTTAAGGGTTACTACGAATGTCTTGTCATCGGGAGCCTGTATATTTAATTTACCCTCATCATAACCGTCAATTATGTCAAACAAATACTCATAGTCAGCAGCAGTTGCAGGGTCTATTGCACGATTCCATGAATAAACGAAATCACTGGCTTTAAGAGGCTGACCATCGCTCCACTTAAGACCGTCACGAAGATGGAAGGTATAAACCTTACCGTCGTCGGAAACATCATATGACTCAGCCTGGCCGGGTACAGGCACACCTTCCTTGTTAAGAGTCATAAGTCCCTCAAAAGCATGGATAATCATTGTAGCACCGTCAACTGCTGAGTTGAGTGCCGGATCGATAGTGTCAGGATCAGGCCCGACATTAACTGCAAGGGTATCACCAGCAGTTTTTCCTTCGGTTGTGGGCTGTTTGCCACAAGCTGAAAGAATCATCATGGCTGTCATTACTATTGCTAGTAGTAGTGTTAATTTTCTCTTCATTTCAGTACCTCCATCGTAGACTTAGTTGTGTATTTTTAAATCTATGCTTTTATCATGTAATATTAAATTACATGTAGCATCCTATTTTGAAACGTAAAATCGTTGTTCATAATTGATATAAGTCTATTGGACTTTATCTATATGATGACAGGCAACAAAATGCCCGGATGATATTTCCCTTAATTCCGGCTCTTGCTGGGCACAAAGCTCCGTCGCATATTTACAGCGGGTCCTGAATCTGCAACCGCTGGGCGGATTCAAGGGGCTTGGCACATCGCCCTGAAGTATTATTCGTTTACTTGCCCTGCTCTGCCTTGGGTCCGCAATAGGAATTGCCGAAATCAGCGATTTTGTATAAGGATGAACGCTGTGGAATATCAATTCATAACTTTCAGCGAGTTCCACAAGTTTTCCAAGATACATTACACCTATCCTTTTACTGATGTGTTTTACAACACTTAAGTCATGTGCGATAAAGAGATAGGTAAGCCCCATTTCAGCCTGCAAATCTTCAAACATGTTCACTATCTGAGCCTGAATGGATACATCCAATGCTGATACCGGTTCATCGCACACAACGAACTCAGGATTAACTGCCAGAGCTCTGGCAATGCCTATACGCTGCCTCTGGCCTCCTGAAAACTCATGAGGATAACGATTCGCATGTTCGCTGTTGAGACCGACTCTCTGCAGCATGCTGATAATTCTTTCCTGACGCTCTTTCTTGTTTTGCGCCAGTTTGTGTATATCTATAGCTTCGCCGACAATATCCCCGACCGTCATTCTGGGATTAAGGCTGGCGTAAGGATCCTGAAAAACGATTTGCATCCTGCGCCTGTAAGGAAGCATGTTTACATTTGTAATATCAACACCGTCATATATAATCTTGCCTCCCGTAGGTTCATAGAGGCGAAGAATGGTTCGTCCCAAAGTGGTTTTCCCGCATCCGCTCTCACCCACAAGTCCAAGAGTTTCTCCCTTTTCAATAGACAGGCTAACATCATCGACAGCCTTAATATACTTCGGCTTCAGCAGTTTCCCACTTACCCTAAAATATTGTTTCAAGTTCTGTATTTCAAGCAATTTATTCATGTTTTTTCACCGCCTAGCATCTCTTCCTTTTGCAACAACCAGCAGGCACTATAATGTTCATCGCTGATCCTGGTATATTCAGGCATATATTTTAAACAAACCTTCATACAACTGTTGCAGCGTGGCGCAAAAGGACATCCCTTCGGTGGATTAAGCAAATCAACCGGTGTTCCTTCAATTGGAACCAGCCTTTTATGTTCTTTGTCAGTCAATACAGGAATACTGTTTAGCAAGCCTTTCGTATACTCGTGCTTTGGATTATAGAAAATATCGTCCACCGTACCGTACTCAACGATTTTTCCGGCGTACATTACCGCTATTTTCTGACATATACTGGCCACGATACCCAAATCATGAGTAATCATGATAATTGACATATTTATTTTTTCCTTGAGCTCCATCATAAGATCCAGGATCTGCGCCTGTATGGTTACATCCAGGGCGGTGGTAGGCTCGTCTGCAATAAGCAGCTTAGGTTCGCAGGCAAGTGCGATTGCAATCATCACTCTCTGCCTCATGCCGCCCGAAAGCTCATGCGGATACTGCTTCAGTCTTTTTTCTGGTTCGTTTATTCCTACAAGTTTAAGAAGTTCTATTGCTCTTTCCTGAGCCTCTTTTTTGCTTTTATTTGTGTGAAGCATAATTACTTCACGTATTTGATTTCCTATAGTATAAACCGGGTTCAGGCTTGTCATAGGGTCCTGGAAAATTATACTTACTTCGTTACCTCGGATTTTTTGCAGTTCTTTTTCAGTCATTTCGTTTATTTTATGACCGTTGAACTCGATAGTTCCGCCAATAAGCCTTCCTGCCCGTTCATTTAGGCCCATAATCGAATAGGCGGTTACACTTTTGCCACTGCCGCTTTCTCCAACTATGCCTAAAACATCACCTTCATTCATTTGTATAGATATATCGTTAAGCGCCTTTACCTCACCAGCTGGAGTAAAGAATGACAGGCGCTCGTTCTGTATATTCAGTAACAATTTACTCATTTATCGCACCTCAGTTCTTAAGTTTCGGGTCAAACGCATCCCTGAGCCCGTCTCCCAGCAAGTTAAAGGACAAAATGATCAAACTTATCATAATAGCCGGCGCCAATAGCCTGTAGGGATAGGATTGTATCCCGCCGATTGCGTCGGAAGCCATTGAACCAAGACTTGGCATCGGAGCTGCCACACCGATTCCTATAAAGCTTAAGAAGCTCTCGGTAAATATCGCCGATGGAATCTGCAAGGTTGTGGTTACAATCAGAGCGCCCATGCTGTTGATCAGCAGGTGCTTTCTTATGATACGGCCATGGCTTGCTCCCAAAGCTTTGGCAGCAGTAACAAATTCCTGCTCTTTCAGAGCCAGAATCTGGCTTCTTACTATTCTGGCCATACCAACCCAATATAAAAGGGAGAACACGATAAATATACAAATAAGTCCCACACCGATTCTATTTATCCATCCGAAGCCCGGCACATTGTTTGCCAGATCCTCAAGCGGGTATTTCAGGGTTACCATCAGCAAAATGATGATAAGAATATCCGGAACAGTGTATATAATATCAACGATACGCATCATAATCATATCTACTTTACCGCCGAAATATCCAGCTATGGAGCCGTATATTGAGCCTATAATAAGCACCAATACGCTGGCAACAAGCCCAACCAAAAGTGAAATCCTGCTTCCGTACATTAAACGTATCATGGTATCACGTCCTAAGCCGTCAGTACCAAGTATATGAGGAAACACCTTAACTCCTGATTCAATAAGTGCCAGTTCCTGCTGGGAGTATTCCATAGGGGCAAGGTTTTCACTTCCTCTGATTTGCTGTTCATAAGAATACGGATAAAAAACAGGTCCCAGAAAAGCGAACAATAAAATCAGAATTACGACAATCAAGCTGGTCATTGCTATCTTATTTTTCTTAAATCGACGCACTCCGTCCCGCCAGAAGCTAACGCTTTCCCGCATTATTACAAGGCTCTGCTTTTCTTCCTTATCGGCAGGAAGGAAATCAGATACATCCAATTGTAAGCTTAGTTTATTATTAACATGCTTCATTTTCTAACCTTCCTTCCTACTTAAGCTGAATTCTCGGATCAATAATCTTATAGGCAATGTCTACCAAAAAGTTCATAATGATAATCAGAGCCGCCAGGAAAATAGTCGTTCCCATGATCATGGGATAATCCCGGTTAACAATCGAACTTATAAACTCGCTTCCAAGGCCTGGAATCGTAAAGATCTTTTCAACCACAAAACTTCCTGTGAGAGTATAGGCAAGCAGCGGTCCAAGATACGTTATAACAGGGAGAATAGCATTTCTGAGGGCATGTTTGAAAAGCATTTTAAACTGTGAAAGCCCTTTTGCTCTTGCAGTACGCATGTAATCCTTCCCCAGGACTTCCAGCATGCTTGTTCTCATAAGGCGGGCTATATATGACGCAGGATAAAGGGCCAGAGCTATTACCGGCATAATATAATGTTTCCAGGATGTTAAGCCGTATGTAGGCAATAGATCCAGCTTAACGCTAAATATCAGCATAAGCACCGTGGAAACAACAAAACTGGGCACGGCTATACCTGCAGTTGAAAAAACAATAATCACATTATCAATCCATTTCCCTCTGTTCAATGCAGCTATACTGCCAAGAGGTATACCTATTACCAGCGCCAGAAGGACAGCCAATCCACCTACTCTGGCAGATACTTTAAAGCCGGTAAAAATAATTGAAGAAACCGTTCTTCCTCTTTGCTTCAAAGAAACGCCCATATCTCCTTGAAGGAATTTGATCATATAGTTTTTGTACTGGACGATTTTGGGCTGATCCAATCCGTATTTTTGATTCAATGCTTTCAATGTCGCTTCTGACGGAGCTTTTTCAGCCAGAAAAGGTCCCCCCGGAACCATAAACATTAATGCAAAAGTAAGTGTTGCCACAAGCCAAAGAGTTAAAACAGACATCAATAATCTCTTTGTTATATAAGCAGGCAAAAATATCACTCCAATTCTAAGACATGTTTTAATAAACTCAATCTTTATAGATTGAGCAACATTTTTATTTATATACTTTGGCAATACTTGAGGGGCAAAATCCAGACCGCTGTCCTTCCTCTAATGCCGCAACCTTGTGTGAAAGATTCAGAATTTTTTGAAACTTCACAGCTTAAACTTTGTTGCCAAAGAATAAAACCTCACTAAAGTATAAGCTATTGATATAAGAATGTCAAAATAATTATAAAGGCAAATTTTATAATAATCAAATCCAATAACAGGCAGAAATGTATGAAACTTTGGTTTCTCCTTTATTATTGACCCCTACACCTTAAATAAAGTATACTAAATATGAACATATGTTCTTGATTAATAGCATTTCATCGGGCTTATGATAAGACCCGGGCATGTACTTATAATATATAGTGCAGAGTTCTGCGACAAATAAGGGGATTTACTTTGGCAAAGAGATTGAATAAGGAAGAGACAGTTTCTGATCAGAATGAATCTCAGAATGAACCGTTTCAGTTTAAGACTTCGGTAAGAAACCTTGTGGCTTTTTCGGTGAAAGATGATGCGCTTTGGAGCTTTTCCTCATATCGTTTGGCAAATGAGGGTTCTTTAGCTCATGCTCAGCTTCAGGCAATAAACAGGGCTAAAGGGAATTACACTTCCGAAGTCCATCTTTCATACGCCTTTGAAATCATGGATTGTATCCTGGAAGTCAGCGGAAGAGCCGACGGCGTCTGGAGGTTTGATAATAAGATTATTGTTCAGGAAATAAAAACTTCTTCTATTCCGTTATCCGAAATACATGAGGATTTCAGCGAATCCCACTGGGCGCAGGGTAAGTGCTATGCCTATATTCTGGCTTTACTTGAAAATATCGACGAAGTTACTGTTCGCCTTACTTATTATGACCGGGACAAAAATGAAGAAAAATCATTTGACAGGCGTTTCTCCCTTATAAGACTCGAGCGTTTTTTTAAAACTCTGGCTTATCCTTACCTTACATGGGCGGTTTCTCAGGAAAAATGGAAGGAGATACGCAATCTGTCCATCAAAAACATAGTTTTTCCCTATCCCTCCTATAGAAAAGGCCAAAAGCTCCTGGCATATAATACATATAAATGTATTGAAGATAATAAGCGGTTCTTCGTCCAGGCCCCTACAGGCATAGGGAAAACAATGGGAGTTCTTTATCCTGCCATTAAGGCTCTTGGTGAAAGTAAAGTTGACAGGCTTTTTTATGCCACTGCCAAAACGACTACCAGAGGGATAGCCGAAACGGCATATAATACTCTAGCGGAACAGGGATTGCGTCTGAAAGTTCTGACTTTGACAGCAAAAGAAAAAATTTGTCTTAACGATGAGAAGAATTGCAGCCCTGATAAATGCCCTTTTATACTGGGTTATATGTCTCGTTGCCGTAAAGCAGTCAAGGAACTTTTAAAGAAACATGACTTTTTCCCAAGGGAAATAATTACCCAGGCAGGTTTACGCTATGGCATCTGCCCGTTTGAGCTGAGTCTCGACCTGGCGTTAAGTTGCGACCTTATAATATGCGATTATAATTATATTTTTGATCCAAGGGTTTATTTAAGGCGCTTTTTTGAACAAAAGGGAAGGGAAAACTATCTTATAATGATAGATGAAGCCCATAACCTTTTTGA
>Ga0134103_1003638_pt1 | contig 10115 bp, 8 predicted proteins | sample 14_taG_2_FD_94445 | JGI IMG/M metagenome (GOLD analysis project Ga0134103, IMG submission 94445) | Switchgrass degrading microbial communities from high solid loading bioreactors in New Hampshire, USA - 14_58_20_212_A1 metaG | ecosystem: Engineered > Bioreactor > Semi-continuous > Anaerobic >...
GCCTTTCTGAGAGCTCTGTCCAGTGCATGAACCGGACCGATGCCCTCGGCTGCGGTTATCTCAGACTTCCCGTCCACTTTCACTTTTATAAGTGCCGACGCCGACGACCCGTTCTGCGTAGGCTGCTCTGTCATAAGTTTGAATTTCTCCAATTCAAAGAATGGTTTATACTTGCCAAGCTGTTTTCTGATAAAGAGTTCAAAGGTGCTTTCAGCCCCTTCAAACTGATATCCCTGATGCTCCAGCTCTTTAAGCTTGTTGATGATTGCCTCTGTCTCACTTGAATTTTTATCTATTGAAGGATTCAATTCGCGAATCTTTTCCAATATCGTATTCCTTCCCGATACTTCGGACATTAGGAATCTCCGTTTGTTGCCCACAAGTTCCGGATCAATATGCTCGAAAGACGCCGGCGCTTTGCATACACCGTCGATATGCATGCCACCTTTATGAGCAAAGGCGCTGTTCCCAACGTATGGCATCCTTCTGTCCAAAGAGATATTGGAAATTTCAGCTATTTTCCTTGCCGTATATGTCAGACTCTTAAGCTTCTCCTCAGGAATACAGTACATGCCCTTTTTAATCTGAAGATTAGGTATGACAGTGCTTAAATTCGCATTTCCGCATCTTTCTCCATAGCCTATATATGTACCCTGGACGTGTTCGGCACCGGCTTCGACCGCCATTATGGAGTTGGCTACAGCCATACCGCAGTCATTATGGGCATGGATCCCTATCTTGACATTGAATGTTTCCTTGACTTTCTTTACAACCTCATATACCGTACCTGGAAAGCATCCGCCGTTGGTATCGCATAATACCAGACAATCGGCTCCGCCTTCAACTGCTGCTTTTAAAACTCTGAAGGCATACTCCGGATTTGCTTTATACCCGTCAAAGAAATGCTCGGCGTCAAAGATGACTTCTTTGCCTTTCTTTTTAAAGAAGGAAAGCGTTTCATAAACCATTCTTTCATTTTCTTCCAGTGTTGTTCTGATGATTTCGGTTACATGGAAATCCCATGCTTTGCCGAAAATCGCCACAACAGGAGTATTGGCTCCCAACAGTGATTGAACGTTTTTATCTTCCTCCACTGTTATATTCCTTCTTCTGGTACTTCCAAATGCGGTCAATTTGGCTGATTTGAGGGTAATGGCTTTCATTCTCTCAAAAAACTCAATGTCTTTGGGATTGGAACCGGGATTACCCGCTTCAATATAAGCAATTCCCAAATCGTCAAGAGTTTTAACTATTTTAAGTTTATCTTCGACCGAGAATGATATGCCCTCGGCCTGTGCGCCGTCTCGCAATGTAGAATCAAATATGTCTATCGCTTTACTCATTCTCCATCATCCCTCTCATACCACGCATCATAGTTGTTCTATCCCTGTTATTCCTACCGGGCAGTGAAGAAATTTAGTTTGATGGAAAAGTTTCTTCACTCTGCCCGGAATGACTTGATATTTCACTTAAACCTTAAATGGAACATATACCAATTACTATGGTTATACTTCTTCCAGCTTCTCTTCGAAAATCATTTTATTTATGGCGTTCACATATGCCAGAACGCTGGCTTCAAATACGTCGGTACTTACGCCCTTACCGGTATACAATCTTGAGTCTGAACGTATTTTCACATATGCTTCGCCTTGTGCATCCTGTCCTTCGGTAACTGATCTCAAAGAATAATCTTCCAGTGTAAAGTTAACTCCCGCAATCTTATCGATAGCTTTGAATGCCGCGTCTATCGGACCGTCTCCGGTTGAAACCTCTTCAATGATTTGGTTGTCGCCGTTTTGTTTAATTAGGCGAACATTGGCTGTGGCGGTAATGGTATTGCCGGTGTTTATCACAAATCTGTCAAGTTTATAGATTTCAGGCACCTGCACGGATTTATGCTGCAGCAGTACTTCCAGGTCAGCGTCCTGTACCACCTTTTTCTTATCTGCCAGTTCCTTAAACTTTACAAAGGCTTCGTCCAACTCTTCTTTACTCAGGTTATATCCAAGTGCTTTCAGCCTGTCTTCAAAGGCATGCCTTCCCGAATGCTTGCCAAGCACCATATTATTTCTTGAAAGTCCGATCGATTCGGGGGTAATAATTTCGTATGTACTTTTTTCAGCCAATACGCCGTGCTGATGTATTCCGGACTCATGAGCGAAGGCGTTGGCCCCTACAATAGCCTTATTGGGCTGTACAGATACACCTGTAATTCTGCTGATGAGCTTTGAAGATCTGTAGATCTGAGTGGTATCCATCCGTACATCCATATCGTAAAGATGAGGCCTGGTTTTGATAGCCATTACAACTTCTTCAACCGCGGCATTTCCCGCTCTTTCGCCTATTCCGTTTATGGTGCATTCAAGCTGGGTCGCACCGGCTCTTGCCGCTGCAAGGGTATTGGCTACCGCCATTCCGAGATCATTATGGCAATGTACTGATATTTGAGCCTTATCGATGTTACTTACATTTTCCTTAATATTTTTAATAAGTTCATAAAATTCTTCCGGCGTAGTATATCCGACAGTATCAGGAACGTTGATTACTGTGGCTCCTGCTTTAATTGCTGCTTCAAAAACCTGATATAAGAATTCAGGATCGCTTCTTGTGGCATCCTCTGCCGAGAATTCAATATCCGAACAATATTTTTTAGCATAGGCCACCATGCTTTTTGTCCGCTCCAGAACTTCTTCAGGTGTCATCCTCAGTTTATATTTCATATGGATTGGAGATGTCGCTATAAATACATGTATTCTCGGACTAACAGCATTCTTTATTGCCTCCCAGGACCTGTCGATATCCTGAGTAAGCGCCCTGGACAGGCTTGCGACGGTGCAATCCTTGATAGTCTCGGCAATTGCTTTTACAGCCTGAAAATCGCCCGGAGACGAAATTGCAAATCCGGCCTCAATAACATCCACCTTCATGCGTTCCAGCTGTTTCGCGACCTCCAGCTTTTCATGAAGATTCATGCTGCAACCGGGAGACTGCTCCCCATCTCTTAATGTTGTATCGAATATATATATACGCCTAGACATACTAAACCTCCCTAAGCACTTATTTCTATTTATTCCAGCTCATCATTTTGCGCAATTCCCTGCCTACTTTTTCAACCTGGCTCTCTTGCTCCATCCTTCTTCTTGCATTGAGGTACGGACGGTTAGCCTGGTTTTCAAGTATCCACTTATTTGCAAAAGTTCCATCCTGAATTTCACTTAAAACTTTTTTCATTTCCTTGCGGGTTTCTTCCGTAATGATCCGCTTTCCTGTTACATAATCGCCATATTCAGCCGTATCGGAAATAGAATATCTCATAAAGCTGAGTCCACCTTTGTAAATAAGATCCACGATCAGCTTCATCTCATGAACACATTCGAAATATGCGCTTTCAGGCTGATAACCAGCTTCTACGAGAGTTTCGAATCCTGCTTTCATTAACTCGCATACTCCGCCGCAAAGAACCGCCTGTTCTCCGAACAGGTCTGTTTCGGTCTCTTCTTTAAACGTAGTTTCAAGAATCCCCGCTCTTGCTCCGCCGATACCCGCTGCGTAGGCCAAAGCCAATTCCTTTGCGTTGCCCGTGGCATCCTGATGTACCGCTACAAGGCATGGAACTCCTTTTCCTTCCTGATACTCGCTTCTTACGGTATGACCCGGACCTTTTGGAGCAACCATAAACACGTTCACATCATCGGGGGGAACAATCTGCCCGAAGTGGATATTGAAGCCATGGGCAAAAGCCAGGCTTTTCCCGGATTTAAGGTTTGGTTCTATGCTCTCTTTATAAAGCTTTGGCTGTTTTTCATCATTAACAAGAATCATAATAATATCGGCCTGTTTTGTCGCATCTGCGGCGGTAGCCACCTTAAGTCCGGCATCTTCAGCCAGCTTCCAGGATTTGCTGCCTTCATAAAGACCGACAATAACATTTACTCCGGAATCATGCAGATTTAGAGCATGTGCATGGCCCTGGCTGCCATAACCGATTACCGCAACTGTTTTCCCTTCGAGTAATTTCAAATTACAATCCTTTTCATAGTACATTTTTGCCATAACCTACTCCTCCTCATTTCTTGTCTGAATTTTGATATGTCTGCTTCCTCTTTCTATAGCGGTAAGTCCTGTACGAACTACTTCAACAATTCCATAATTGTTCATAAGGCTTATAAAAGCTTCAATCTTTGATTCGTCGCCTGTCATCTCCACAGTCAGAGTTTCATTTGAGACATCAACGATATTCGCCCTGAATATGGATACGATTTCTATAATCGATGCTCTGGTCTCCATTGTTGTATTGACCTTGATCATAGCCAACTCTCTGAATACTGACTGCTGAGGATCAAGTTCGACGATTTTGATTACATCAATTAACTTGTTGAGCTGTTTCTTAATTTGCTCCAGGATGTAATCATCGCCACGTACAACAATGGTCATTCGTGATACCTTTGGATCCTCGGTTTCACCGACTGACAGGCTGTCAATGTTATAACCTCTGCGGCTGAAAAGACCTGATACCCTGCTAAGTACACCGGACTGGTTTTCAACCAAAACCGAGAGAACGTGTCTGCTCATTCTTTTCACTCCCTGTTATACATTTTTCAGTTAAAATCTCTGAGTATTTCCTCTTTATTGCCTTTAAATTTAAATGATGTGCTTATAATATGGTGCTTTCGTTAGGATCTACCACACATTCCAGTAAGAACGGGCCATTATGCCGGGTAGCCATTTCAAATGCATCTTCCAGTTCTGAATCGGTCCTGATCCTTACGCCTTTGATCCCGTATGCATCGCACAGCTTGATAAAATCAGGATTTTTGTCGAGGTAGACCGCATTGTTCTTTCCGTAGAATCTGTCCTGCAGTTCTCTGACCATTCCAAGCCTTGAGTTGTTGAATAGAAGTATGATAATGTTCAAATCATTATGTGAAATAGTTCCCAGTTCATGAAGGCTCATCTGAAAACCGCCGTCTCCCACAACCGTCAATACCTGGCGATCAGGGGCCGCTATTTTAGCGCCTACCGCAGCCGGCAAGCCATAGCCCATAGTTCCTAATCCGCCTGATGTCAGAAAACGCCTTCCTGGTTTATCTTCAAAATGTCTGGCCGCCCAGAATTGGTTCTGCCCCACGTCTGCAACAACAACGGCATCATCGTCCAGCTTTTTGGAGATAGTTTCAATTACATATTTGGGGTTGACTGAACCGGTCTTTTCCCTATTGCTTTTAATTTCTTTTTTAAGACTCTTGAGTTCATTAATCCATTCATCCGTATCTACTTTGTCTACTCTTTCAATCATCTGGGTAAGTATTGTCCGGGCATCTCCAACAAGAGGTATATGTGTGTCCACATTTTTACCTATTTCAGCCGGATCAACATCTATGTGAATTATACGGACATCTTCATTTGTCTGGTCTGAAATTCCACCCCAGGCTCTGTCTGCAACTCTGGTTCCGATAATGATCAACAGATCAGCCATTGCTACGGCACGATTTGCCTCTGAAAAACCATGATTGCCTATCATGCCGATATAATGCCTGTTGTTTCCGGGTAACGCCCCTTTACCCATCAGAGTGTGTACCAGTGGAATACCAGTCTTTTCAACGAAGTTTAACAGTTCGTCTTCAGCGTGAGAAAGAAGCACTCCGCCGCCAGCTATTATAAGAGGGCGTTTGCTTTCGGATATAGCCTTAACAGCTCGTTTTATCTGCCCCACATGCCCTTTGATGGTCGGCTTGTAACCTCTTATACTGACAGTTTCAGGAATAACCAGTTTTTCAATTTCAGCGGCCTGAATATCGCTGGGAATGTCGATAAGGACAGGCCCGGGTCTTCCTGTTGATGCGATATAGAATGCTTCCTTAATGATTCTGGGCAAATCATTTTCATTCTTTACCAAATAGCTGTGTTTTGTGAAAGACTCAGTGGCGCCCGTTATATCGGCCTCCTGAAACATATCCCGGCCTATTTTCGTGGAATTGACCTGCCCTGTTATAGCGACAATAGGAATTGAATCCATATATGCTGTTGCAATACCGGTAATCAAATTTGTCGCACCGGGACCTGAGGTGGTTATGCATACTCCCACCTTGCCTGAAACTCTTGCATACCCGCTTGCACTGTGAGCAGCAGCTTGTTCCTGGCGCACCAGGACGTGACGGATTTTTGATTTCCTTAAGGCTTCATAGACTTCCAATATGTGTCCTCCGGGATAACCGAAAACAGTATCAACATTTTCATTGATTAAACATTCAACAATTGCCTCTGCTGCTTTCACATTTCTCACCTCTTTTCTGATTCACCGCCGACATATTTACTGTATGGTTTTATTACTATTAATCAAATTTAATCCGTATGTATACAAAAAACCCTCGCACCGTCGATTGATACAACAGGGACGAGGGATATACTCTTCGTGTTACCACCCTATTTCGTCTTTACCTCACGATAAAGACCTCACCAGGTTCAAACAAACCTTTGCCTTTAACGGGGCTTACCGTTACCTCTTACTTGTAAACTTTCAGAGATACTGCTCGGGAGGGATTCCTTTTCATAAATCCTGCCAATTCGCACCAACCATTGGCTCTCTTTAAGGATTTTGCTATGAAAAGCGGTCTCCTTCATTGCATTTTGGATAAGGGAATATTTAGTTATTGGTTTGTATTATATCAGCATCAAATGCTTTGTGTCAATCATGTGATATTTACTGAATTTTTATAAAGTTTCAGTATATTTTATATGCTTTTTGCATTAAATACCAGTACCGACTCTGAAAATTCCGGTAAAATATGTGATGGTTAGCTTAAAGAAAATAAGATTTTATTCAGTATTGACAGGATTAATTTATAAAAATAGTTGCTAATATATGATATGTTATGATAAAATGGTTTCTGCTGTGAAGATTCGCTTATAAGATTGGTCCATTCGTATGTATGGATTGCAGGGAGGTGTAACAAATGGCCAAGTGCGATATATGTAATAAAGGTCAACATTTTGGTATACAGGTAAGTCATTCTCACAGAAGAAGCAACAGAGTCTGGAAACCTAATGTCAGAAATGTAAAGGTTGAAATTAATGGCGTTACAAAAAGAATGCACATTTGTACAAAATGCCTGCGTTCCGGTAAAATAGCCAAAGCTGTATAATGAAGTTAAGTATGAATAATCCCAAAGTTTAAATAAAAAATGTGGCTTACTTTTATGCCACATTTTTTATTGTGATTCAACAAGTATGCGATATGCATATGCATATCCGTTTCTTATTCCATTCCTTGCCCAATCTAATGGATCTTAAGCAAACGCCTGAGTATTCCTCCCAGGAATCCGGGCATCTTGAGCACTATAATCCTCATGTGCATAACCTCCGTGCCAGCTCCTGTCACTTAAGTATATTCTTCGGGGCGCAAAATTGTTAATGATTCAAACTCTCTTTATAAAATATATTTATCTTTGTCATTCCCGGACAAGAGCTTCGATCAGAGCATATCCGTCCGAATCCACCAATTGGACTTTTATTCCCAGTTTTTCTTCCAAATCGCCTTTAGTAACGTCATCCAGCATTAACTCTGTACCGGCTTTGAACATGTTCCTGCACAATAGCAGTTTCTCTCCCAGATCTTTGCCTTTAAGTTCTCTGATAAGGTCATAACCGGTTAACAGGCCGGTTACAGTGACATTGGGCCCGAAAAACGTGTTTTCTACTGGATAAACATTGATTTTTAAACCTTTTATTCTTTTTTCTATATTTGAGGTGATTTCCTTAAAGTGCTTAAATACCGAAACCCCAGTCGCTATACTTACGGTTTTTTCTTTTTTTACGGTTATCGGATTTTTCTCAAATTCTTTCAAGGCTTCCTCAACTTCGTAGGTAAACGCCGAAACCATTCCTACACCGTTTTCTATCTGGGGGAAATCCTCGTAAGCTTCATAATCCGGAAGCGGTATTTCAGCCATTATATAAAGTTCGTCGGCAATATAGACTATTCGGCTGCCATATTTATCTAACAATTTTTTCTGCCATTTTTCAACCTGATTGACGACTTCTATTGCGCTTTCCTTGTTAAAAGGCGTTAATTCAGGCAGATCATCCCGAAACCGCGTCAGGCCTACCGGAACCACAGAAATGCTGTGAAGTTCAGGAGAAAGCGATGTAAGATCGCTTATAGTTCTGTCAAGCTCCTTGCCGTCATTTATTCCGGGGCAAAGAACAATCTGGCAGTTCACCATTATTCCGTTTGAAGTAAAGCGCTTAATCTTCTCAAGAATGTCGCCTGCGAACCGGTTATTCAACATCCTGACCCGAAGCTCGGGATTCGTCGTATGAACCGAAACGTTAACGGGCGACATACGATAGCGGATTATCCTGTCAATTTCATCATCCGAAAGATTAGTCATTGTAATATAGTTTCCGTACAGAAAAGAAAGTCTTGCGTCATCATCTTTGAAATAAAGAGTTTCCCGCATTCCTTTCGGAAGCTGATCTATAAAACAGAAAATGCATTTATTACGGCAGGATTTTTCCTCATCCAAAAGCGGCATGGTAAATTCAATACCCAAATCCTCCGCTTCGTCTTTTTCAATATCAAACTGCCAACTCTCTCCGTTTTTTTTCTCTATTTCCAGAGTCAAATGCGAATCAGCGCAATGGAACCTATAATCAAATATATCGTGTATTGCCTGTTCATTTATGGATACCAGAAAATCACCCGGTTCTATTCCGAGTTCATCCGCGATACTGTTTTTCTGAATGCCTGATATCTCAATCTTATGCATAATTAATACCTCGAAAAAAACAATAGCAGCTTTAAAAGCTGCTACTACTTTTTAGTCGCTGGAATGTTCCGGAGATAATTACTCTTCGTCAACCTTCACTACTTCCTTGTCATCATAAGTTCCGCATTCCTTACAAACTACGTGCGGAAGCTTGAGAGCATGACATTTTTTACATGCAACCAGATTCGGCGCTGAAAGCTTGTAGTGAGTCCTTCTTTTATTTTTTCTTTGCTTCGACACTTTTCTTTTTGGTACCGCCATTTGTAACACCTCCGTTCAGTGTTGGTCTCAAAGGTTCCTGCTGCTTATGTTGTTAATCGAAAAAACCTTTTAGTACTTCAAATCGTGAATCGATTGAATCGTGATTCTCACAGTTACAACCTTTTTCACTAATTTCCGCTCCACATATGGGGCATAATCCCGGCCAATCTTCACGCCATATTTGCGTCATAGGTCTACTTGTCAATATACAGTCTGCTAGAATTCTGTCCAAATCAAGAGAATTACCGCTATATGTGAACCTGTCATCCTCGGAATACTCAGCAGTCTCTTCCCGCTCAATAATCTCTTCATCTATATCGACAACAAGCTCGCGTTCGAACTCCCTTGCACACCTGTCACAGACTGTTGAATAAATAACTTTGGCGCGGCCTGTTAACTTCAGCAAACCGTTATTATTAGTTATACTTCCTGTAAAACTAACCGGTCCTGTAAAAGAAACTGTGCCAAGACTTGTTTCCAGGTCTTCCAAAGCTTCTTCAAGCTGAATATTGATGATACCGCCGTTATTTTTCAATATTGGAGTTATGTCAAGTTTCAATTTATATCCCTCCTAAAAAGCGTGAACGAAGCTCCCGGAAGGTCAACACGAAATATTATACCCACTTGATCCCGCTTTGTCAATCATTGCTTTTTTGTTTGACTATTGTTATGACTCTTATTTGTACAGTGGGAAACGAGCAGTAAGCTGACCTACTCTTTCTATTATCTCCTGTTTTTTGCTTTCAAAATCGCCACTTAAAGTCAAATTTATCAATTCGGCGATTTCGAGCATTTCTTTTTCCTTCATTCCACGAGCGGTTACAGCCGGTGTACCTATCCTTATTCCGCTTGAAATGGCAGGACTTAATTTATCAAAAGGAATTCCGTTCTTGTTCACTGTTATCATAACTTCGTCCAGCATCAACTGGGCATCTTTACCAGTTAGACCTTTAGTGGTCACATCAATCAGCATAAGGTGGTTATCGGTACCACCGGATACAATTTTAAATCCTTTTTCTATAAGAGCTTCACATAAAACTTTTGCATTTTTGACAATCTGCTTCTGATATTCTTTGAATTCAGGAC
>Ga0134103_1003651_pt1 | contig 10084 bp, 9 predicted proteins | sample 14_taG_2_FD_94445 | JGI IMG/M metagenome (GOLD analysis project Ga0134103, IMG submission 94445) | Switchgrass degrading microbial communities from high solid loading bioreactors in New Hampshire, USA - 14_58_20_212_A1 metaG | ecosystem: Engineered > Bioreactor > Semi-continuous > Anaerobic >...
AGGGGGCAGGGCATTTTGGTCATATTCGGACATTAATTCTGTCAATGTCCGGACAATTAACGACATCTATTGCTGGACACTATGCGTCAGCAGTAACAGGATGACATTCCATGTTAAACTAAAAGACTAGTCTAACTAAACTTGTAATTCAAATTTATGTGTATTAGGGAAAACGCAATATTAAGTGAAATCCTCTTTAGAAAAAACAGGTTGGTGAAGCATTGACTTATTCTGTTTTTCTGCTCTCAATATTCTTTTCATAGGAGTTGTTAAGTAGGTTGCTGTTTTTATTTGAGAGTTTGTTTTATGAGCGTAGTTATTAATGATATATTCGATAATTTCTTTATCCAAACCGGTAAAAGCATTATATTCGCGAATTTTAGCAGCAAATTTCCCCTTTACTTTTTCGATCATGCCGATTGTTAGTAGCTCTTCAAGTTGATAGTCTAATCCTACCGGAATAGGTCCATTATATGATCGTATGTAAAAAGAGTTGCTTATTAAAGTTTTTCTTCTTTTCAATGATTCATAATCTATTAAATATAGAAGTTTTGTTAGTTTAAATTTGCCTATTGAATCAACATGTGATAGTATTTCTAATATCAATTTCTGAAGTTTTGATTGTGACAAATTTTCTTCTTTTATTTTTCCAATCAAATTTGCTTTTTGAACCCTACTCCATTGCTTTGCTTCTAATTTAACATTTTTGTGAATCCAATAAAAGTCAGATAACTGATTGTAATAGTTGCGATGAACCAATGCTCGTGGACCTGTATGATATAATGGTATAAGCTTATATCCATTCCAATCGACAATTTTCCTTACATCATTCTTTAGTGTAACTTTTATGTCACTAATAATTTTAAGCGATTCTAAAGCCTTTTGTCCTAAGGTAATAATAAATTCTGGTTTCATTATATTAATAAGAATTTGCAGATAAATTGAACAGTTTCTAATATGATCCTTTGTTGGAGTCATATTATTACCTTTTTCATTACGAGGGTTACATAGGATAGCATTTGTTATAAAGAATTTATCTCTTGTCCATCCAATGGTGTTGATTAGTCTCTGAAAATTTACTCCTGTCTGATCACCAAAAAGAGGTATTCTAGTTCTATCTGCGCCTAGACGGCCAGGCGCTTCTGCTATAAAAAGAACATTTGAATATATGTTGCCATTATTTTCACTGAAGACTTTTGCTCTACACTCCATATCTGGACATAGTCTACAATTTTCTATTGAATCAACTAATTTCTCAAATTGCCTATCTTTATCATATATGTTATAGCTCAAATTCAAGCTGTTCATATATTTCCCCTCGTCTATGCATTATACAATCGGGATCAGGAATATCATATTTACCGTTAAATCTAATTATCTTCTGTGCCAAACAGCCACCTTTACACTTTATGTTATTCACACATAATTTACACGTAGTACATAAACCTTGCTTAAGTTTTTGTCTAATATCATTTAAATATTCTGATTTTTCCCATATTTCTTTTAAAGACCCATCATATACAGAGATAAATTCACCTTTTGGTATTAAATTTTTGAAAGCATCACAAGGATAAACAATACCATCTGAACCTATTACTATTTTATTTATTCCAGCATTACAGTCAACATCATTTTCAGTTAATAATATATTAAATGGTGAACCAATTCTGATATTTACATTTGGATTTGCTCTTAATCTTATAATCTCCTTTCTTAGTTCTTTGAGTTCTTCTCTGCTTAGATTTTGTATATCTTTTACGATTTCTCCTCTACCATGAGGAACGAATCGTAATACACTAACTTTTTTTACTTTTAATCTTTCAGCTAAGTCCACTACCCCTGCCAATTGTCTCCAATTTTGCTTCATAGCTACAAAATGAATGTTTATATTTATGCCTGACTGTGATAAGCTCATTATACCACGAATTGCTTTTTCAAAACTTCCATATATTCTTGTAACTTTTTCATGTTCTGCCTGGTTAGCAGCAAACAAACTTATAACAATACTATCAACCCCTGAGCTAACTAGGTCCATCTGTAATTTTTCATTATCATACAAAGGATAGCAAGTTGTGTACACACACGATGCTATATTTAAATTTTTACATAATCTTATACATCTGCTTAAAGGTTCCCATTCTAGAGGTTCACCGCCAGAAAATATTATTTCTCTGACATTTAGCGATTTTGCATCTTTTATTAGATCATAGACTATCTTTTCGTCTAATTGTCTGTTTTTATTAATATTTGCTTCGCTTGAGCAATGATAGCAGTTAAGCGGGCATTTTTGAGTTACTTCAATTTTTACCTCTTGCAAGTTAAAGTTCATTTGTTACTGTTCCTCCAAGCAGTTGATTTAATTCTCTTTGATAGTTTGAGTTAATAAAGGCGTGAGAGGATACACATGTCAGCTTTCCAATGTTAAAATTTGTTTCACTGCATAAAAACTCTAATAAGTGACCTAAACCAACATAATTACCATATGCCTTTATTGCAAAATCATGATTTCGATAAATAGCAAGCATGTTCATTGCTCTAGAACTACTATCAAGTTGTAAAAAGATATAATGTAAACAGGGGCCACCTATAACATATGAAGAGTGATCAATAGGATTCGCTATCTGGATTGTATATGCCGCAGTATATATTCTTTGACGAGTATTGATTCTTTTAATGATTTGCTCTAATTGATTTATAGGAGTAACATTGCTATTTTTAGATAATTTCCAACCGATCATTTGGCCAAAATAACTGCCCCAAGAACCTTTTAAACATTTATGTAATCTCGGATATTTATCATATAATTTTAGCCTATTTCGACCTAGAATTTCAAAAGCCTTTTTAGGGAAAATAGTTGCTGCAGGTATTGAAAAATGCTTAATGTCATTTCTTATACAAAAACTTTCATAATTTTGCTCAATTTCTAAGTTTCTCTCTAAAGGATTGCGGATTTCTACCATTAAATTATTGCATTGCAAACCAGATTGATTAAGAATATATTGTACAGCAGATAGCCAAGCGCTAGACAAATTATCTTCGATGATATAATTACCCATATATCAGTAATTCGCCTCTCGTTGCGTATACTACTAATAATAATACTAGAACTAGACAAAATAATCAATATTTAGACATATAATCTGCCTTTTGTCTGTATTATACAAGTGATAATGTTGCAATTAAGACAGATTCTGAAAGTTGGTTAAAACCTAGTTATTGCAGTTGTGTTACCAACATTTCTATACAAAAATATACATAACTAAATATATGAAATAAAGGAATATGATATCTTTTGTAGAATTGTATCTTATAGATTTTAGAATGGGGTGAAAACAAATGAATGAATTAATTAGACGCGAAATTGATGAGATACGTAAGGATATACGCAAAATAAGTGATTTAAGTGAGGAATATCTATTTTCATTAGTTTGCTTTAAATATTTCTATAATGATGGCTATCTTTCATATAAAGATTATAGAGAAATATTCGTCGACGGAAAAAATGATGGGGGTATTGATTTATTATTTGTTAATGACATAAGCTTATGTTAGGTATGTTATATTATAGCCTATTCAACGAACCTCCTAAAAAAATTGGGTACGAGTCATTCGCTCATGCACTCACGCACTTTTGTAATGATAATAAGCAAATGGTAGAGGAAATTATTGAAATATTGGACTACAACTACCAGCATATTGATTTTATTGACAAAGACGCTGATTTAGGGATTGTCTGTCCTTTGAATGTTTATTGCAGTTATTCCATAGATCAGATAATGGCGGCATTTGGATATTTTAATGAGAGTAAGAAGCCAGCTTTTAGGGAAGGTGTAAAGCACTTTAAGGAGTATAAACTCGATGCGTTCTTTATCACTCTTAATAAATCAGAAAAGGATTATTCGCCTTCGACACTTTATGAAGATTATGCAATAAGTGAACGTTTATTCCATTGGCAAAGCCAGAGCAGAACTTCAGTGCAAAGTAAGACTGGACAGCGATATATAAATCATATGAAGACGGGAAACAAAATAGTGCTATTTGTAAGAGAGAATAAGAAATCTAACAATATCCCTGAAGCCTATACTTTCCTTGGTGAGGCTGAATATGTGAGCCATAGTGGTGATATGCCGATAAGCTTTATTTGGCGTATGAAGGAAGAGATACCCGCGTCGATGATGCGTAAGGCAAATAAGGGGATTGTATAGTAACTGCAATAGGTCTTTATATAGAAGTGAGAAAAAGCAAGATAATGATAATATACACTTTATCGTATTTTTTTAATATGATCGTTTTTTGCAACGCAATTTGGTTTGGAGGTATTACAATGGATGGAACTTCTCCCGTTAAAAATTCAAATGTCAACGCATCAAACACAGTAAAAGAATCAGAGATATCAGCTACAGCGACCCAAAAAATCTACGAGTTCCTCAAATCATATCTGAACAACTATGAATCATTAAATCTAGACTGGTACTATAAACATAGAAAAACTTGTGAGTATATGAACCGGATAAAACAAAGCATAAGGAATGGCAAGTCCCTTGAGGAAAGTATCCGGGTAAATACCGATAATGACATTGGGATTATTGACCTGGGCTCATTCTATTACCATTACTGGAAGCAGATAGAAAATGGTATTTCCCACATAGGACGCGGTTTCATTTCCAACAGGGACTATGACGCGATTCTAAATTTCAGTTATGAGGGCAGGGACTTCAGACAACTTAACACTGATATAATCCTCAATCCGGAAAACGAATATGCGAATACAATGAAATGGTTTGAAGAATGCAAAAAGGTTAATGGAACCAAAATATACAGAGTTGTAATCAACCGGTTTTTTTCAGCAGTGATACCTGAAAAAGTTTCCACGGTAGTAAATGAGTACTTTCTGGATGACGTAATAGAGGATCTAGGTCTTGAAAAAGGAAACCAGAACTGGCTTGAGAAAAACCTGAGGCTTATGGCTATGTTGCCTGAGCCTGATGATAAATTTGATATTTATAAAAGAGGGCAGCTCCTGTGGTATTTTTATGTGCAAATCAGTGGAGCAATGCCGCAAAAAAGTCAATCTAAGGGAATAATAAGCAACGGTCTGGATCGCTTTTATAAATTTGTTGATGGTAAGGGGTTTTACTTTCCTGAAGAACTGATCAACAATTACATATTTTCATTGAAAACCAAGCCTTTCGTCATATTGTCGGGCATTTCCGGAACGGGGAAAACAAAACTTGCGCAGTTATTTGCCGAATACATGTGTCCAGATGGTATTCGCCGGTATTGCTTCATCTCTGTCAGACCTGACTGGAATGACAACAGGGGGCTGTTGGGGTTTTACAATCCGATCACTCAGCAGTACCAGCCGACAGAATTGCTGAAGCTCTTGCTCAGAGCGTCGTGGGACAGTCAAAACCCCTATTTTGTCATCCTCGACGAGATGAACCTCGCAAAAGTCGAATATTACTTTGCAGATTTCCTCAGTTGCATGGAAAGCAGAAGGATAGGCGACGACAGAACGATAAGGCAGGAAAGCATCATACTTCATGATCATAACGAGAAACTGACATTCAAAGACACTGACGGAACTGAGTATATGATTCCGCAGAGGCTTGAGATACCGCTTAATGTGTATTTCACTGGAACCATAAATGTTGATGAATCAACATACATGTTCAGCCCTAAAGTACTTGATAGGGCTAATGTCATTGAATTCAACGATGTTGACATGGAATTTTACTCAGATAAACTTTTCAAGAAAAACAAAGACGAAGTAGAGAGTGGTATAAAAGCTACCAAGGAGTTCATTGAGTATTTCACTGACGGCGGGCGTTTCTGCTCGAGGCTCATCCAGAAAGATATCAGTAATAGATTGAAAAACTGTTATAATTGGCTGATGAAACTTAATAGCATACTGATGGACTACCATCTGCACTTTGGTTTCAGGGTTGTCGATGAGATCATGATGTATATGACGTATAGCTACGAATATTATAACGACACTCTTTTAAGTGATTTTGATACACAGATGTTGCAAAAGGTTCTTCCCAAATTGCATGGAAACAGAAAACAGCTTGAGATTCCACTTTCAAGGCTTCTGAGGTTCTGCTTCAATGCAGACACCAAAACCAGAACTGTCCTGTCTGATGATGAGAAAAGAGCAGTATTTAAGTATAACTATGCAGATAGGATTAAAGAGTTAAGTGATCCTTCCGCAGCAAAATTTCCGGACACAACAGGGACAGGACTTATTAGGGAAGGAGATACGGCGATTTTCCCGAGAACGGCAGCCAAACTTTGCAGGATGATAGATCTGCTTGATAAGCAGGGATACACCAGTTTTATTGAATAGGCCGTAAGAGGGTAATTTCAATGGAGCATATCAGGCTTAGTGAAATAACTGATGGCAGGGTTTTTGAAGAACAGACTGATTACGTTTTGCTGCTTGATTGCAGTACCGATGAAACGCCGTCTAAATACAGAGGCATATTGAGAATGTTTACCCATGATGTCGGTGTGCTTAATTTCGGTAACTGTGTCGGCAGGTTTGATTTTTTCGGCAAGGCTATTGAAGTACGAAGTAAAAAAATAAGCAGTGAACAGTATACTGAAATGCTGATATATATTTCTGAGAAACTGGCAGAGTTGCTGTTCTCGTTTGGCAATCTGGCGAAAGATACTGCAGAGATAGACGAAACACGGATTGGCGGAGTTCTCTACCACACTTACCTGATACTGCGCTACATTATCTTGAATCATGAAGAGAATCTGGAAGGAGCGTTTGAATACATCTTCAGAAATCCTGCAAGGAGGATGAAGAGGGAAAGAGCCGAAGCTGACACATGGGAAGCGACTCACATTACGGTAGATACTTTGATTGATCTGGCAGCAAGACCCGAAAGGCTTGTTGTTCTGCCAGGAGGAAACAGGCTTGTAAATACTGCTGTGTCGCGTTATTTGAGCAGAGGAGTGTCAGAGAGTCGGTTTCCATTAACAGTTACTACTCTCCGTGCAGTCAATACTCTTGACACGCCTGAGAACAGGTTTGTTAAACATTTCCTCATGATTTGTGAGAATATACTTTATTCGTTCAGGAAAAGGATAGCAGAAATAAGCGCTTTGAACGGCATGGAACTGGTGAGGGATATCGGCATTATGTCCGAGAAAGTCAACATGCTCCTTGTGAATTCTTTTTTTAATGAGATCGGGGAATTTACCGGTTTTCCCGGGAATTCAACAATAATGCAGAAACGGCATGGCTACAAGGAAATATTGAAGTTTTATAATCTGATCCAAAGCGCTGTAAGGTTTCCCATCTTTGAGGACAGTATCAGGATAGTTATAGAAAATAGGAATATAGCTGAGCTTTACGAGATCTGGGCTTATTTCAGAATCGTTGACCTTATTGGTGAAATTATCGGCTCACAACCGGTATCCGCAAACATTTACAATGTGTCAGATTATTCTGCGTCATTGAAATACAACGCGTGTGTCATTTTCAATCATCTGGGACGGAAGATCGCTGTCTGGTACAACAGGACTTTTACCCGTAGCAACGGCGGTTCATATTCACTGCCACTGCGGCCTGACATTGTGGTTGAAACTGTGAACGGGCTGCACATATTTGATGCAAAATTCCGGCTCAGGGCTGTTGACTGGGACGAAGAAACCCAAGAGATGGATTATACCTTCTGGAATGACGACATTTACAAGATGCACACATACAAGGACGCGATCAGGAGCGTGAAAACCGCTACCATCCTGTATCCCAATGAGGATGCAGACAAAAGTTGGATGTTCTGGGATGACAAGGAGAAGCACAGCTGTGTTGGGGCTTATGCGTTGCTGCCCGGCCGGAGCCCGGACAGGCTGAAGGATTTTATAGAGAAATTTGTTATAATTGCTGTATGAATTTTCAATGAAACGGATTGGATAAAGGGTTTCAGAGAGAAAATTGTGGCACATCATGGTAGCTTAAGCAAAAAGGTTCGAGAAGATGCCGAAGAGGCAATAAAAGCGAATGAAAAAGTAGTTGCATTTGCCTCTTCGACGTTGGAAATCGGTATAGACATCGGTGATATTGACCTGGTTGTAATAGATGGACCTGCTCCGAATGTTTCTGCATTACTGCAGAGAATTGGCCGGGGGAACAGACGGACAAATTTGACAAAGGTTTTGCTCTGCGCCGAAAGCAAGGCAGATTCAGTTTTGCAAAGAGCGATGGTGAATGCTGCCGAGAATGGCTGGTTATTTGCGGATGATGTAGGTCCGAATTATAGCGTGGCAATGCAGCAAATAGCATCTTATATATTTCAGTCCCCGAAAAGGACAAGGAATGCAAAGTATATTACGGACCTTATGAAGGCATGCATTGGTCCGGATATGCCTGTAGAGCAAATTATTGAAACTATGAAGCAAAATGAGGAACTGGTCGAAGATGAAGCCGGAATCAGGCTGGGCGACCGCTGGCTGGATCTGACATCAAGTGGTGAAATACATTCGAATATCGAATCGGATTACGGGTATAAAGTGATTGATGAAATGAGTGGTGATGTGATAGCAACCGGTATCAGGAATGTTAGCGGACACGGCCTTAAAACCGGGGGCCAGCTTTTGCAGATCCGGCGTATAAGTGACTTTGACATTGAAGTTAAGAAAGTAAAGGACGAAAGACATGCGCAGGGTGAATGGAAATATGTAAGCAGGAAAGGGTTTTTCGGACCATCACAGGCATATGCATTAAGGAAGTACCTGGAGATAAATGATGAAGAATGGCCTGTAATTCATAGCGGCGATCGCCTGTACGTATTCCATCTTGGTGGTGAAGTCAGGCAAACGGTCATAGAAGCACTTGCGAAGTTGAATGCTGCTGATTTGGAGCCAATAATCTCTAACGGTTTCTATTTTTCATTTCCTGCGGTTACCGTTGATAAACCGGCCTGGCTGACTGAATACAGGAAGGCTGGCCTTGAACTTCTTATCAATAGCGAAATTGATTGGTTTGAAAACAAACTGCGAAGACCTGCTGCAAACAGGGATTTGCCTAAATACTTCAGGGTTAGCGAGGTCAAGGAATGGTTGAACCTAGATGTTGAGCTTTATAACATCACTCATTCGGTATTTATAACAGATAAATATACTGATACACTTTTGCATTTTATAACGTAATAACTTGCTATGCATGTGTGTAAGTGCCTGATTTAGAGATGTAAGAGGTGGAGAATAATGAAACCGCAAGATGTCCTGATTAATGCAATTAATGATTTGTATGTTCATTGGAAATCAACCAATAAAAAATTCCTGGGAGAAAAATGGCGTAATTATTACTTACGTGAAGGCAAAAAAAGAGATGATTATTTGGATTCTGCGTTTGCAGACGAACTAAGGGAACGCTTAAGCTTTGACAGTGGGTGGAAGATTCGCCAAGAGGTTAATTTACAAGGATTATCTAAAGTTTGGTGTAAGTATGATATCGGCTGTTACTATGATAATAAATTAATTGGACTGTTTGAGTTATCTGTTAGTGATACCAATGTTGCTCATGCACTACATAATGGAGAAGTAAAGCTGTTGGGAATTTGTGACGGGATATCTGTACATGAAGAAGAGCAAAGTCTGAAAACCTATAAAAAATTAGGTGACAATGATATCAATTACGCTCAGAAGATACTCAGCAATATTCCAGTTCGTGGCTTGGTTTTTATAGCGGGAAAGAATCCTCCTGTAGAAACGGAAGCAAAATGGTATCTAACTGAAAAAATAAATAAAAAAGATAAAAAAGTATACTTCTATTCGGCGTTATTTGACGTTGGCGCGAGAGTGAGTTTGGAAACCGTGTTGGCTGTATTGCAGAAAAAAGGTTTATATACTTGGTATTTATAATTAACTTTACTTTACTGTGAAAGAGAAATAATATCATGACATATGTATCATTAAAAAAAGATAATTTCACTGCCCTATTACAAATATATCATTTCTGCTTAAAGCAATTACTCGTTGTAGTTGAAAGGGAAATCACAAGGTTTGTAGATCTCTTCGCCTAAAGACTTTGTAAAAGATCATCTTTATAATGAGGAAAGCATTAAGA
>Ga0134103_1003660_pt1 | contig 10061 bp, 9 predicted proteins | sample 14_taG_2_FD_94445 | JGI IMG/M metagenome (GOLD analysis project Ga0134103, IMG submission 94445) | Switchgrass degrading microbial communities from high solid loading bioreactors in New Hampshire, USA - 14_58_20_212_A1 metaG | ecosystem: Engineered > Bioreactor > Semi-continuous > Anaerobic >...
CCCGTCATAGTCGATCCCAGCCATGCTACAGGTTTGTCCAGGCTGGTGTTGCCCATGGCCCTTGCCGCCGCAGCCTGCGGTGCAGACGGCCTGATAATTGAGGTCCACAACGACCCCGAGCATGCCCTCTGCGACGGACCCCAGTCATTGACGCCAGATGCCTTCGAAACGCTCACAAAAAGGGTCGGACAGATACTGCCTTACGCATATAGATAAATTTGGATTGTAAATCCAGTCATTATCGGATAACATTGGTATAACAGCCGCGTATTGCGGCGGCATCATGATTCAATTTAACAGGGGGATCGCATCATGAAGAGGATACCGGTCGAAGCGTCAAGAAAATATGATGTGTTGGTCGGCTACGGTATTTTGGAAAACGCGGGCGGTTATTGCAGAGAAGTTATTGAGCCTTGTAAAGCGCTGATCATAACTGACAGCAATGTCGAGCCGCTTTATAGCGATACCGTTACCGCCTCCCTGCTAAACTCCGGATATAGTGTATTCCATTATGTATTCACTGCCGGCGAGCGCTCAAAAAACATCCATACCCTTACTGCCATACTGGAGTTTGCGGCGGAAAACCGTTTTACCCGTACCGATATTTTCGTGGCACTGGGCGGAGGTGTCACGGGCGACATCGCCGGTCTGGCCGCAGCGCTCTATCAGCGGGGGATCCGGTACGTGCAAGTTCCGACCACTTTTTTGGCGGCTATCGACTCATCCGTGGGCGGAAAGACCGCGATCAACCTCATTGCGGGCAAAAACCTTGCCGGCGCCTTCTGGCAGCCCAGCCTTGTCATCTGTGACTGCGACACTTTCAAAACACTTCCCGACAGCGTATTTGCGGATGGTACGGCAGAAGCGATAAAATACGGCATGATTACCGAACTCCCGCTTTTTGAACAGTTTGAACACGGCAGCATTTCGAGAGACCTTGATAATATCGTTACAAGCTGTGTCAATATAAAGCGAAGGCTCGTAAGCAGGGACGAGTATGACCGCGGCGCCCGGCAGCTGCTGAACTTCGGTCATACGATCGGACATGCCATAGAGAAGCTGAGCGGCTACTCGATCTCTCACGGAAATGCGATATCGATCGGTATGGTAATGATGTCAAGAGCGGCCGAGCAAATGTCGATGACTCGCGAACCATGTTCAAAGCGTCTTTCAAGGGCTCTTGAAAGACACGGCCTTGAAACCGAATGCCCATACAAGGCAGGCGAGCTACTTGAAGCCGTACTCGGCGATAAAAAGCGAAGCGGTGATGAAATAACCCTCGTCATACCGACCCGTCCGGGCAAATGCAGGCTGCACACCGTTCCCACAGGCGATATCGAACGCATATTGGAGCTTGGTTTGAAACGGGGTGATGAGTGATGGACATCAGGATCCCGCCTTCCAGGCTTTCCGGTACCGTTACGGCCATATCTTCAAAATCGGATGCTCACAGGAACCTGATATGCGCCGCGTTTGCGCATTCCCCCACTGTTATCGATATAAACACGCTTTCCGAGGATATTTGGGCAACCATTGACTGCATTACGGCACTGGGTGCGAAAGTGAGTTTTGATGACAAAGGAAAAATAAGCGTTTCACCGATAACCGGGAAAACAGGTCTTTCGGTCAAACATCCGGATTTTTCCGCAAATTCCCTTAACAGTTCCGAAAGCGGCAGCCGATCCGATGACCGTAATGCCGCGCCACCCAGTCTCAACTGCAGGGAAAGCGGTTCGACACTCCGCTTTTTACTGCCGGTCGCCTCGGCCTTTTACGAAACCGTATCTTTCGAAGGCGGCGGGAGGTTGCCTGACCGTCCTCTGTCCCCTCTCATGGAAGAGATGGAAGCCCACGGATGCAGGTTCAGTGCCCGCAAGCTCCCGTTTACCGTCAGCGGCCCCATGCACGGCGGTATATTTCACCTCCCCGGCGACATAAGTTCACAGTTTATATCCGGACTTCTAATGGCGTTCCCGCTTACAGGAGCAGACAGCAGGATCATACTTACTACGCCGCTGGAGTCTGCCGGATATATTGATATGACAATAGATACAATGCGGAATTATGGGATCAATGTTCAGAAACATGATGATGGTTTCTCCGTTAACGGAGGACAGCGCTATATTTCCCCCGGCGTTGTCACGACAGACGGCGATTGGTCCAATTCGGCATTTTGGCTGGCTGCAGGCGCTCTCTCCGGACCGGTGACATGTTCCGGCCTAAGTACGGGTTCTCTGCAGGGTGACAAGCAAATCATGTCGATCTTAAGGCGGATGGGAGCAAACATATATGAAACCCGAAACAATGAAATCATTTCCGCGCCGGCCGGCACCCCATCATTGGCCGCCGCAGAGATCGATGCTTCACAGGTGCCGGACCTAGTACCGATACTCGCCGTAACGGCGGCAACCGCCGAAGGTGAAACCTTAATATACAACGCGGCGCGGCTTCGCCTGAAAGAAAGCGATCGCCTGCACGCCATATGCGATTGCATCAACCGAGTCGGCGGCAAGGCCGTTCAATATCAGGACAGCCTACGGATCACAGGCGTTGCGCGTCTCCGCGGCGGCACCGTCGAAAGTTACAATGATCACAGGATCGTAATGGCCATGGCAATAGCGTCTGCAGTCAGCACAGGAGATATCGTCATCAAAGGCGCTCAGGCCGTGAATAAGTCATATCCCGATTTTCTCAGAGATTTTGAAATGCTGGGAGGAAAAGTACATGTCATCGACGATCGGCAATAAAGTGAAGGTCACCGTTTTCGGACAGTCGCATTCAAACGGCACAGGCGTGGTGATCGACGGGCTTCCCGCAGGGGAAGAAATCGACCTTGAACGGGTACAGAAGTTCCTCAGCCGCCGCGCTCCCGGAAAATCACGTTATGTAACGCCGCGGAAGGAAAGCGACACACCTTCCGTAATCTCTGGCCTGGTCAACTCCAGGACCTGCGGCGCCCCCCTCTGCGCAGTCTTCTCCAACAGCGATACAAGATCGGAAGACTACGCACAGCATCTTGAGATTCCCCGGCCTTCACACGCCGATTATCCCGCACACGTGAAATACAGGGGCTATAATGACATACGCGGAGGAGGACACTTTTCCGGAAGGCTCACGGCACCGCTTTGTTTTGCCGGCGCAGTGTGCCTTCAGATACTCGAAAGGAAGGGCGTAAAGATAGGTGCGCATCTTCTGTCCGTCGGTGACGCGACGGATTCAGGATTCGATCCCGTTTCGGTCGACGCTGCACTCCTGGACGAAATCGCGCAGAAGCAGTTCCCAGTTATAGACGACTCGGCAGGAAAAAGTATGATCGGCGTGATTGAAAGCGCGATGGCGGACAACGATTCCGTCGGGGGCATAATCGAGTGCTGCGCGACCGGCCTTCCCGTCGGGCTTGGCGAGCCCATATTTGACGGCGTCGAAAACCGGCTGGCTGCAGCCATTTTCGGTATACCGGGTGTCAGAGGGATCGAGTTCGGTACCGGCTTTGCTGCAGCAGGCATGCGCGGGTCCGAACATAACGACGCTTGGGTGACCGACGGCGACAGGGTCGTCACCTCAACAAATCACCACGGCGGAATAATAGGCGGACTTACCACTGGCATGCCCATCATCCTGCGCGTCGCCTTCAAGCCTACTTCGTCCATAGGCATTCGGCAGCGCTCTGTCAACCTTGCCGAAAACCGCAACTGCGACCTTACCATACATGGACGCCACGACCCGTGCATTGCAGTACGTGCGGTACCCGTTGTTGAGGCTGCGGTGGCTGTGACTCTTCTTGACATTATCTGCAGCTAGATCCTTGATATTAATTCCAGCTAATTCATATATCTCCGATAAAACGGGTATTGATGCCCTAAAGTCGAAAGAGGCTGATAATCCCCTTAACAGGGAGACCAATCAATCATTATGAAGCGCCAAGCTGCCAAAGCATATGGCTGCTTGATTTATAGTTATTAATATCGAAGGGGTTTTCTTATGGAACTGACAGATCTCAGGCAAAAGATCGACGATATCGACGACAGGATCGCATCCCTTTTTGTGGAACGGATGCAAACCGTCCTTGAAGTTGCTGAGTATAAGCGCAGGACCGGCACACCCCTGGTCGACAGGACAAGGGAAAGGGAGATAATCGCCCGTGTCACGAGCCGGCAGCCCGAAGATCAGCAACTTCACTTGAAAATACTGTTCTCCATGTTATTTGACCTCAGCCGTTCGTATCAAATGAGGCACCTGAGCGGAGAAAGCGAAATCGCAAAAACGATAAGGACCGCCCTTGAAAAGACCGGCAATATCTTTCCTTCCAAAGCGGTCGTCGCCTGCCAGGGGATAGAAGGCGCGTATTCCCAGATCGCGTGCGACAAGCTGTTTTCATTGCCGAGCATAATGTATTTCAACAGGTTTGAAGGTGTTTTTCAGGCGGTCGAAAAGGGATTGTGCAGGTATGGCATCCTCCCCATCGAGAACAGTTCATACGGCTCGGTCATTGAAGTATATGACCTGATGAAGAAGTACAGGTTCCATATCGTAAAAAGTATAAAACTGCAGATAAACCACGTCCTTTTGGCCAAGCCCGGATGCAGGATCGGTGATATAAAGGAAATATACTCGCACGAGCAGGCTATAGGCCAATGCAGTGAATTCCTCAAAAACATCGACGTCAAGGTTACCGTATGCGAAAACACCGCCGTGGCAGCCAAACTTGTAGCAGAGTCACCGAGAAAGGATGTGGCGGCGATTTCGTCTGCGAGCTGCGCAGAGCTGTATCAGCTTCAGATCTTGTCCGACAGGATACAAAACAGCGACAACAACTACACGCGCTTCATCTGCATCTCAAAGGATCTGGAGATCTACCCCGGGGCAAACAAAATAAGCCTTATGCTTTCAGTCCCCCACAGGCCGGGAGCACTTTACGAAGTGATCGCCAAATTTTCGGCCCTCGGGCTGAACCTTACGAAACTTGAAAGCCGCCCAATCCCCGGCAGCGACTTTGAGTTCATGTTCTATCTGGATATGGACGCAAGCGTTTATTCGCCCGAGCTTATAGAGCTGTTGGGAGACTTGAGCGGCGGCCCGAATACTTTCATATTCCTTGGCAGCTATTCGGAAATTTGAACAGGTTTGGAGGAAGTAAGTTTGCGTTTCGGTCTTATCGGCGAAAACCTGTCACACAGCTATTCGGAGAGGATACACCGGCTGCTCGGCGACTACCGATATGATATAATCAGCCTCCCTCCCGATAAGCTGGAGCAGTTTATAAAGGACGGGGAATACAACGGGTTCAATGTGACGATCCCCTACAAAAAAGCAGTGATCCGGTATTGTGATGAACTGGACGAAAAAGCGCGCAGGATTGGGAGCGTCAACACTGTCATACTTGACCGGGATGGCAGGATAACGGGCTACAACACCGACTATTATGGTTTCAGCTACATGTGCAGGCGTGCCGGGGTATCTTTCAGGGATAAAAAAGTGCTGATCCTCGGAAGCGGCGGGACCAGTCTGACCTGCACGGCCGTAGCGCTTGACGAAGGCTGCAGGGAAATCGTCACCGTGTCCCGCTCGGGTCCGGTAAACTACGACAATATCATAACCCATTCGTACAGCGATATCATCATCAACACCACTCCCGTAGGTATGTATCCAAACAATGGCCTCAGCCTGATAGACCTTTCGGATTTCCCCGGTTGTTCCGGCGTGCTGGATGTAGTATATAACCCTTTGAAAACCCGCCTGATACTTCAGGCCGAAAAACTCGGGATCCCTTGTGCCGGCGGCCTGGCAATGCTGGTTGCCCAGGCTAAGCGCGCGTCCGAGCTCTTCATGGGTAAGGATATTGACGACAATATCATCGAACATATACTTCGTCAGCTCAGCAGGGAAATCAACAATATCATACTTATCGGCATGCCGGGAAGCGGCAAGTCGAAGATCGGGCAAAAAGTCGCTTCCCTTTGCGGACGGGAATTTATCGACTCGGACGAAATCATCTGCAGCAGGACAGGTTCGACGATACCCGAAATATTTGAAGCACATGGTGAAGGATACTTCCGGAAAATCGAGTCGGAAGTCGTTGCCGATATAGGAAAATTGTCGGGCAAAGTGATTTCGGTCGGCGGCGGTGCCATACTCAGGGAGGTAAACAGGAAAAACCTGCGTCAAAACGGCATTGTGTTCTTTATCGAAAGGGAACTGGACAAACTGGAAACCGAAGGGCGGCCCCTGTCGACTGACCTTGATACGCTGAAGGATATGTACAGGCAAAGACTGCCCATATATTTGTCATGCAGCGATCATACCGTCTCCAATGAGGCAAGTATCGAAGCCGCTGCAAATAAGATCCTGGAGGAGTTCAATGCGCATTTTGGTTATTAACGGGCCCAATATCAATATGCTCGGTATCCGTGAACCCGAGATCTACGGCAGCAAAACATATGAAGACCTAGTGCGGTTTATTGAGGATGTATGCGCCGAGCAGGGGATCTCGGTATCGGTCTTTCAGTCCAACCATGAGGGAGCGATCGTCGACGCAATACAGGGCGCATATGGTGTCTATGACGGGATCATAATCAATCCCGCCGCCTATACCCATACGAGCATTGCCATACTCGACGCGCTAAAGGCCGTATCCCTTCCTGCCGTGGAAGTGCACCTTTCGGATATCAATACGAGAGAAGATTTCAGGCGTGTGTCATATCCCGGCATGGCATGTATCAAAACCTTTTCGGGGATGGGATTCGACAGTTACAGGCACGCCATTCTTTTCATCAGGAACCAAATTTTGCAAATGTGATATTTGACGAAAAAAGTACTAATATCTCACGCATTTCATCAATATTGACGTTGTATTTTGTCGAATTTGTGATATAATATATTCAGTACCTCACTTAGACATTATAGGGCTCGTGGGTTGAAAACGCCACTGCAAAAGGTTTGCAGTGGCGTTTTCATTGCAAATATAGAATCTATTCGTATATTTCAAAAGTCGATCTTGCTGACAGCATCATTCTCAAATCTATTGAATAGACGATACAGCAGAGTACTTCTAATTCCATTATTCGGTTTCGATTAGCTGCCGTATCCAATCACGGAAGCCTTTTACCCGTTGCCAGGTACAGCTTGTACCACTCCTGCCTGGAAAGAGATACTGTTGAAGCTTTCGCTATGTCAGGCAGGCGGTTTGCATTCGTTGTCCCGACGATGGGCTGGATCTTTGCAGGATGACGCAATATCCATGCAATTGCGATCGCACTGTTTGTCACACCCTTTTCGGCGGCGATCGCGTCGATTTCCCGGTTCAGCTCCCCATACCTTTCACTGCCCAGGAATGACCCTTCAAAGAAGCCATATTGGAAGGGGGACCAGGCCTGTATCGTGATGTTCTTCAACCTGCAGTACTCCAACAGTCCGCCTGTATGCATCGGAGACAAACTGTTGTCTATATTGACATTCAGTCCTTCATCTATCATCAGGCAGTGCGCGATGCTAAGCTGCATCTGATTTACGATAAGATCCTGTTCAAGATATTTGCCCAGCAGTTCGATCTGCATCGGATTGTGGTTGCTCACGCCAAAGTATCTTACCTTACCCTGGCGTTTCAGACAGTCAAATGCTTCCGCCACCTCTTCCGGCTCCATCAAGGTATCCGGCCGGTGGAGGAGCAGGACGTCGAGATAATCAGTATCCAGGCGCTTCAGGGAGCCCTCCACGGACCCGATTATGTGTTCTTTTGAAAAGTCGTAGTAACCGCGGCGTATACCGCACTTGCTTTGCAAAACCACATCGTCGCGCGAAACGGGCAGATTTTTCAATGCCTTTGCGAACAGCTCCTCCGAACGTCCGCCGCCGTATATGTCAGCATGGTCAAAAAAGTTGATCCCTTCTTCGATCGCGGTCGCGATCAGTTCAGACACCGCCGGCACATCAAGGGATGCAAATCTCATGCAGCCAAGCCCTATTTCTGAAACTTCGGGACCGGTCCCGCCCAAACGTATCTTTTTCATTTGCCGCCTCCCAAACATCGTTATTTACGATATGACAATTATAATTCTAACATATTTTAGCATATATCAGTTGCACCAAACAAGGTTGGCATATGGTAAAGAATTAAAAAACGGAAGGAATCATCAGACACCTGTAAGGACTGCTGCTCTCAGACTTTTTGCTTTCAGGAGTTTTTGCAAAATCCGGATCACAATCATGCCCGGACCGTAATTATGCTTGAAACGCCAAATGCTCTCAATGTGATCATGCCTGAAACGTTAAAGGCCCTATACTGTTCATGCGTCAATATGTCAAAATCTCCACAGTTATTATTCTTTAAACGCCAAGAAGTCCTCAAAATGAGGACTTCTTGAACAAATTGTGGCGGAGGATGAGGGATTCGAACCCCCGTGGGCTTTCACCCAAACGGTTTTCAAGACCGCCGCGTTATGACCACTTCGCTAATCCTCCGTATCGTCACTTTCGACAACAAAACCTATATCGAGCTCCGAAAGGCGAAGATAATCATAGCATATTCAAATCCGAAAGTCAACATCCAAACAATACTATGCAAAGCCCATCTTCGTATATGAAGCAGAAAACAGACCCTCCCACTATTCCCGGGTTTGGTCTGTTTTCTTGGTTTCAAAAATTCTTATTTTATAATCGCTTTTGCGATTATGTACTATTACTGCGTATTTACCCCGTATTTTCTGACTTCAAAGCGCCAGGCATTATCAGGATTCAGACTCGGGGCCTTTTTCCGAAGCTGCTTCTACGGGCTGTTGTTCCTGGGCAGCCGGTTGCTCCTGGGCAGCGTGCTGCACGTTAGCTTCAGCACCTTGTCCCGCATTCCCTGCTGCGGATCCGCTCGCCTCGGTCTTATTCTTGCCGGAGATCAGGTTGCTGACCCATGAAGTGATCGGTCCAATCAGGGGTATGTTATACTCCGTATATTGGTATGCCTTGATCATCGCAAGGATTGAGAATACAGCAATAACGACGCTGACTATTGTTGAGATCGTCGACAGGACACTTATCAAAAACCATGCGCCGGTCCTGAGAAATGCCGCAAAAAACAGACTTCCTATAATTACATTGAGCACCAGCCCGATCAAAGCGCTTATCGCATGGACTACCATTGACTGCAGGGCATGGAATTTGACAAACGAGCTCTTGTTTTCCAGGAGATAGATCACAAGCGGCAGGATCCATGCGAAGTAGCTGACGCCGGGGATAAACATGAGCACTGATGTTACCAGGTAGCTAAGCAGTGCAAGGATGTTTGCTTCCAGGTTCCCTAACGAAGAATTGTGCGGTCCGACTGTTTTGCTTGACATATCTCTCACTCCCAAATCAAAATATTGGTTGTACTGTATATAAAGATATCATTATGATATCTGTTATACACCTGTCAGAGTGTCCAGACATTCGACCATCGAACTTTGAAGTCCCTTTTTCATTTCTACGGCTTCTGCTATGTCTATATCGGTTATCTCTCCGTTCTTGGTAACGATGACCCTGTTGGCCTTTCCCTCCAGGAAACATTTCACGGCGTAAAAACCCATGCGTGATGCGGTGACCCTGTCACGGGCAGTAGGGGATCCTCCCCTCTGTACATGCCCCAACACCGTTACACGCGGATCAAGCCCGGTGTTCTCCCTGATATATGACGCGATGTCTACAGCACTTCCCACACCCTCGGCGACTATAATCATGAAGTGGGTCCTGCCGCTTAGACGTGCCCTGCGTATCTTCTCAATGACGTCCCTGTCGAGGTCCAGCTCATGTTCGGGAACGAGCACCGCCGTAGCCCCTGCGGCGATCCCGACGTAAAGAGCTATATGCCCCGCTCTGCGTCCCATCACCTCATCCACCGAGCAGCGCTCATGGGACTGCATAGTATCGCGCAGCCGGTCGATCGCTTCAATGGCCGTGTTGCATGCGGTGTCAAAACCTATCGAATATTCGGTACAGGCAATGTCGTTGTCGATGCTCCCGGGGATCGCGATCACCGGCACTCCCCACCTCGCAAGGTCATTGGCGCCGCGGATCGTCCCGTCCCCGCCGATCGC
>Ga0134103_1003662_pt1 | contig 10057 bp, 7 predicted proteins | sample 14_taG_2_FD_94445 | JGI IMG/M metagenome (GOLD analysis project Ga0134103, IMG submission 94445) | Switchgrass degrading microbial communities from high solid loading bioreactors in New Hampshire, USA - 14_58_20_212_A1 metaG | ecosystem: Engineered > Bioreactor > Semi-continuous > Anaerobic >...
ACTCTTTACGAGAAGAACCTGTCTTGCTTGAAGCAATATCTATATACACATCTACCAATAACCATTTGGGATTAACTGCTGTCATTCTTGTTAGCGCTGAAACTTGGGCGGTAAGACTTTTCAACTGGTCAGCACTGTTTGTACTCACACGACAGTAAATTCCTACGCGCTTTTCTCGTTTCGGAGGCAATGGTGGAATATAGTGTATTCTTTTATTGTCAGCCACGATGAAACCTCCAGTTGCAAATCTTAATGACTAACAGAAAATAATGTATGTCATCTCTATAAAACTCAGCGGATAAATAATATGCGTTGTTGCCGTCAGGCTAATTATCATATCTATAGTTTTCGTTTATGTTGGTTAGTCTATTCTTCAAATTTTTAACCCTAACATCCAACCTGCTCTCACAACCCTGCATTTTTCAAAAAACATCTATTCTGCTCTGTCATTAACCCCTGTCATCTATTCTGTTCTGTCAGCAAGCAACGACATCTATTCTATTCTATCACACTCAAAATCGAACCCATGGACTTGTTTCCGAGAACCGAAAAATGTGCATATTTTTAAGTCTGTATTTTTACCCTTAAAATCTATAAACCCTACCTCTACAGCCTTTTCAGCCATACTACTTTTCATCCCTTGTTATCAATACGCAACTCTCAACGTGCGCCGTGTGCGGGAACATGTCCACCGGCTGGACCTCCACAGCCCTGTACCCCTTCTCCGCCAAATAGCCCAAATCTCTCGCAAGGGTTGAGGGGTTACAGGAGACGTACACTATCCTCTCAGGCCGCATGTTTACAAGAGTCTCGAGCAGGCTCGCGTCGCAGCCCTTCCTCGGGGGGTCGACCACCACCACATCGGCGGTCACACCCCGGCTGTAAATATCGGGCACCACTTTCTCCGCTTCTCCTACCATAAATTCCACGTTGGTTACGCCGTTTAACCTTGCATTCTTCCTGGCGTCCAGGACAGCAGCCTCAACGACCTCCACGCCGTATACCTTTTTTGCCTTCTCCGACAAAAACAGCGATATGGTCCCTATGCCGCAGTACAGGTCAAAAACAGTCTCCTTACCCGTCAGTCCCGCATATTCAAGGGCCTTGTTATACAGCACTTCCGTCTGCACCGGGTTCACCTGAAAGAAGGACAGGGGCGAAATGTCAAATTTAAACTTGCCTATATAATCGGTAATGGTGTCGCTGCCGTAAATCTTTATATTTTTCTCTCCCAAAATCACATTGGTGTTTTTGGTGTTTATATTCAGCATAATGCTTTTGACCTCTTTGATATTTGAAGTCAGAGCCTCTACAAGCTTCTGTTTTTCCGGCAGGCCTTTCCCGTTTATGACTATTACCACCATCACCTCGCCCGTCCTGAAGCCTTTTCGGGTCATCAAATGCCTTACCAGCCCCTCCCCCTTCGTCTCGTCATACACGCTTATCCCGTTTTTTATAATAAAATCCCTGACAATCTCCCTGACCCTGTTGCTTGTTTTATCCTGGATGCCACATTCGTCGCTGGGAATTACGTCATGGGACCGCTTTGCATAAAACCCTATGACAACTTCCCCCTTGACGGAGGCTACGGGATACTGGGCCTTGTTTCTGTAATTCAGTGCCCTCTCCATCCCTATGGTATCATGCACAAGCACATCTTCCAATTTACCTATTCTTCTGACGGTCTCCCTGACCAAATCCGTCTTATACTCAAGCTGGGCTTTATAATCTATATGTTGCAAGCTGCAGCCGCCGCATCTTTTGTATGCGCTGCAGAAAGGGCTTGTCCTGGAGGGAGACGGTCTTAGAATTTTTAAAAGCTTTCCTACTCCATAGTTCTTGGCAACTTTGATAAGCTTGATCTCGACCAATTCACCTGTTGTGGCTCCTTCCACAAACACGGCAAAATTGTCGATTCTGCCTACTCCCTGTCCCTCATGGTTCATTCCGGTTATTTCTACAATGTAATCACTGTTCTTTTTGATGTCCGCCAAGCCACATACCACCTTTGACATAAACAAAATTCAAAACTTTTTGCCTTTCCCCGCACAAGCTATGTCCCCTTCGACGAATGCTGTTCCGTAAATCAGATGTCTGAGGTCAGAGGCGAAGGAACTTCCTTTTAAGCTCACCCCGATACAGGTCCCATCAGCCATAATCGCCCATGCCAAAAAAATAGCCCCCTCAGGGGGGACCCCAAACATATATTATCGAATCAGTATGCCTTATCGTTAATTATACCATATTTTTCTAAAATTATACCAAAAATATTTATGCCGAATATCCCCCATGATTCATACAGCACAGCGCTTCTCATCACACCTTGAACTGCTCAAGGATTTTATTCAGCCTCTCTGTCACCTCGTCCACTATCCTGGACATATCCTCCAGCCCCATGATGATTTTTTTCTGCTCCTCCAGTCTTCTGTCTATATCTTCGCCTGCAGATGCCGTCTCGCTCACTAGCCTGGACACCTCGTCCATCATCCCCGTCAGCTCTTCCGCAGAGCGTTTATGGGCACCGGCTGCATCGGATATTTCCCTTGCAGATTCAACCACGCCTTTTATCAAATCAGCTATTTCGCAGATATCCGACCTTGCCCTCCATATTTTTTCGGTTCCCTCATCTACACTCTGCATGCCGGCTTTGACGCTTTGTACGGCAAACTGTATCTGCTTTTGGATTTCAGCAACCTGGGCCTTTATCTCCCCTGCCGCCTTGCTGCTTCCTTCCGCAAGCTTTCTTATTTCATCTGCCAGAACCGTAAACCCTTTTCCCTCCTCTCCTGATCTTGCTGCCTCGATAGCTGCATTCAAGGCGAGTAGGTTGGTTTTGGACGCGATTTGAGAGATAGTGTCAGTTATATTTCCGATCTTGCCTGAGTATTCCTCAAGCTGCTTAATGGACCCGGCCAGCTGCTGGACGGTATCAGTCGCTTTCTTTATAGCTTCCCCTGCCTCTTCGACAGACCTTTCACCTGCACGGACGGCTTCAACAGCCTTCATTCCGTTATCCATCACCTGTTCGGTAACTTGCGAAACACCATCAGTCCCTTCCTCAGGACTGCCGGTGTTTAACAGGCCGTCCGCTGCTCCCTGGACTCCTGATCTTATGCCTTGAATAACAGCTTTCAGGGCGCCGGAAATCTTCCCCGCATTATCCCTGCTCAGCATAAAAAACTCCGACAGCTTACGCCTGAAAACATCAATATTCCTTGTGGTGTCTGCAAGCTGATCAATAATCTTGCTGCGGCTGTCAAGGACGCCGTTCACCTTGGCGCTCAGTTCGCCTATCTCGTCCTTTCTGTTTACATCAGCCCTTACCCCCAGGTCACCCTCTTCAGCCCTGGCAAGAAGGTTTATGATGGACTTTATCGGGTTGGTTATGCTCCTTGAAAGCATCAAAGCGATAAGCATGCCGATGACCAGGGCCATCACCGCTATACCTGCAAGAGCCAGTATAAAATCTTTTTTAATTTTTTCAGATGTGCTTATATCGTCCGCAAGGTACCGCCTGAAGGAATCCTCAAGCTTAGCCGCGCTTTCTCCGTACTGTTTCATCACTTCGGCAGAGTTCAGATACTGCTCTGTCAGCCTGGCATCCTCTATGCTTCTTGCCTGTGACACCACAGCGGCAAAATTTTTGTTCGCTTCACCGTTCTCAAGCCTGATGTTGTCAAGAATTTCCCTTTCCTTTTGGGATACAACACCGTACAATTCATCGATGCAGCCTGCAAGCTGCTTTTCTTCATCATCATAGCTTTTGGAACTGTCACCCGGTGCCATCATCACCCTGCTGTTGGTCAAACGCTTTTTTTGAGTCCGGTATATGAGCTCATTGATGCTGTCCAAAGCCGACAAGCCTTTCTGCAGGCTTCCAAGCTGTATCCTTCCAAAAGATGCGGCAACGGGAGCAGTGCTGCTGAGTTCAGCTATTTTAGCTATTGCAGCCTCCAGTTTTTCCATGTCCGGGCCTTCCGGATAGGAGCCCGGCCTGCCTGAAGCATTTCCAAGGCTTTGCATCATGTCCGCCAGTTCACCTATTTCAGCATCCTTTTCAGCCGACAGCGCCTTTAACTCTTCCACGTAAGCCGCCGCTTCCCTTAACTGGTGCGCGACAGAGGAATAGACGGAATCCTTAAGTTCCTGTTCAAGTCCCAGCATCTTTTCGAATTTTTTGTCAGAAGCCTCTATAAGGGCATTCAGCCTTTCCCTGTCAGCGGATTCAATACCGGGAACAATATATTTATCATATATTTCCAGGTATCTTTTATTGAGTTCACGCAATTTCTCAAGCTCTTCGGCATCCTCGGCCCGGAGCTTTCCCAATCCTCTGCTTCCGGCTATCCTGTCTATCGCAGAATTAACGGAGCTGTTTAAGTCTTTGAAGGTGTCTTTCCCTGAAGTATCGTATTTTATCAAGCTTTCTGCAAGGATTTCATATTGCCGGATGGACAGGTCCTTCAAAAAGTGCACAAGGTAAACCCGCTCTTTATTGTAGTCTATATTTTCAATAACCCGTGAAATTACAAGGTTATACCACGCAAATGACAGCCCGAAGGAAACAACAGATATGGCTGCTATAGCTGCAAAAGCCAGAATAACGTTATTTCGCATGCTTCTCATAATTTATATAACCTCATTTAATATAATGTTTTGCAAAACTCCATTCCATTTATTGACTTTTCTTCTTTGAGTATTAGTATTCGATATTTTTTGGTAAAATCCTTCTTTATCCAACACGAACCGACTGTCAAAGGGTCCTTTTTTGCATTTTATCTGCGGCGATACCGTATTATTCATTATTCATAATAAATTCCGCCGATTATGGCTATAATATTTTTAAAGCAAATTTTTACATGGATTTTAAAGGATTTTTTTTGCCTGTGTAGAATTTTAAAGTTAACAAAAACAAAAAATCTATGATTGGCGGTTATGATGGACAAGAGAAAATTTAAGGAAGGAAAAAAGTGTATATCGGTATTATTAGTGCCTCATTTTAAAGGCAAGGTAAAGGCCTTTAAAATTACTTCGTTTTATCCCAAGCTTTACGCGTGTGCCGCAATGCTGCTGGTCTTTTTCGTTTGCGCAGGCGTATTTATCGCTCATACCTTAAAGGAAAACAAAGAACTTAAAGATACCGTTTCACAGCTTTATAACACAAACATCGAGCAAAGAAAGCTTTTGAGCGAGAAAGCGGATGAGATAGCCCAGTTAAAATCCCGCGACAGGAACCTGGATACAAAGATAAGGGATTTTACCGAAAAGTACAGGGAGATGACAGAAACTTATATATCCAGCCGCTTGAACAGCAGTTTGGCCAGCAGGTCGGGGGACCGCGGCGAACAGTCTTTCGTAAAGGACATTAAAGAACTCAAAAGCATATTGGAAAGCTTGAGGGAAATAAGCGATTCCGAGGCTGTAGACTTGTCGGGCCTGGCTGAAACCGAGAAGAAGCTGAAGGAGTACCTCGATACCATCCCAACATTATGGCCGGCCGCCGGGAGGGTAAGCGATACCTTCGGCTACAGGCAGGACCCTTTTACCCGCAAGAAGACCTTCCATGAAGGGCTTGACATATCTGCGCCCTACGGCGCTGATATCAAGGCTGCGGCAAGCGGCAAGGTTGTGTTTTCCGGCCGGCAAAGCGGTTACGGATATATGGTGATAATCGACCACGGGCGCGGAATCAGCACCGCATACGGTCACGCTTCAAGGCTTTTGGTCAAGGAGGGCCAAAAGGTCAAGAAAGGCGATGTGATTGCCAAGGTAGGCAGCACCGGAAGGAGCACAGGACCCCACTTACATTTTGAGGTTCGCCTCAACGATACTCCCGTTGACCCTTCCAAATATCTCGATTGATAAATAGCTTAAACCTGATCTGTTAAAAAAAATTTGGGGACTAAAGTCAAATGTATTTTTAAGGGAGGCGTATTATGTTTAATAAGAATAAGAAAAATTCAAACTTCAGGGAAAGCTTTGATACTTTAATAGGCTCTTGCACCACTTTTGAAGGAAACATTAATTCGGAGGGAACTGTCAGAGTTGACGGGAGGGTTAAGGGAGATCTCAATGTTAAAGGAGATGTCTTCGTCGGGAGCGAAGGGATGATTACGGGAAACATATACGCAAATAACGTCCATATCTCAGGCACCGTCGAGGGGAATGTGGTCTCATCAGGGCTATTGAGGCTGCTTTCGGCAGCCAGGCTGTACGGCGATATTCAGGTTCACACTTTTGTTACTGATGAAGGCGCTATCTTTCAGGGAAACTGCAGCATGACGGACGTTCCCGCCGCTGATAAAGCTATCGGCAGGCACAATGGCAAAAAAAGCAACAAAGATTACAAAAAAAGCGCGGTGTTAGATCAGGCTTATGAAGAAAAGGATGCTGAATTAAAGGATGGTTGATGGAAGGTTGGACTGTGTTCCAACCTTCTGCTTTCCTGCTATACTAAGTAAAACCAAAGCCGGTTTATTCTACCGCTTAAAATAAATACCTGGCACCTTTCCCACTATGACCGTTTCAGCCACCGGTATGGCGGCAGTCACTTCAGTATTTTTAGAAAAGAGGGGGACTGTTACGCTTACTTTTGCCTTCACCAGCAAATAAATTGTATGCCTCGTCTGGTTGATGCCTTCACTTGAAAATTCTGATTTGAAATCAGCTTCAACGCTGCCATAGGGCATTACATCCATATGCAGCTCGGGACCCGACGCCGCTAAAATCGGAATTCCGAGCAGTGTGCCCAAAGGTATCGATATTTTATCCTTATGAAGCCGGGACAGCCTTTGCCCTATATCCTGTGAAATCTTCGCCGACAACTTGTTAAGCTTTACCACATCCGTCCGGATTGACGTTATATTTCCCGCCCTGTCCCTGCTGATAACCACAATATCGTCATAGGTCACATAATCTGAAAACGTCTCTGCAACAACCTTGCTGACCGTATCGGTGACGATGGTCTGGGCTTTTAGTTGCGAAATCTCCTCCAGATAGGGAGACAGCCTTTTATCGGCATAATTTGCGAACACCGCCAATATAATAAATATAGCCGCCAACCGTATAAGCACTCTCGTTTTCTTTATATTTCGCCTTTTTATGTACCATAAGCGGTGATATAAAACAGTGTTCCTGAACATTACATTAAAAACCCTCCGCAACCATTATATGGTTAACCCGGGTTTTTTGTTACAATTTGCTGCCGAATATATAACTCAAATTTATTTTGAATTAATTTTCCAACAGATTATTTTAAAAAAGATATTTGAAAACTTTAGCTCCCTTTATATAAATAGTTTTAATTTTGAGGCGCGGCGCCCCATACGGGTGCAAAATTATTCCCGGCAATGATATTTTTTTGATAAAAGGGCAAAAATGCTGTAATAACGGAACGATATGGCAATATTTTATTACTCAATTAAAGTTATTTGTGCTATAATATACTGAAATGCTATAATGGCTGTGGTTGTATACTACTTGCTTTTGCGACCACCCATATATGCATTTTTTGAAGGAACATTTGCCCAAAGGCTTAAGTCAAATATGTATATGTGATTATACATGGCTTACGGAAAAGGGGTAATGCTTAATTTAAAATTATTGAGGAGGATGGTATGAGTCCTAAAGCTAAGCCTGTTTCTAATGAGGCAGCGAAGGCGAAAAAGATACAATCACCGGTAAAGAAATTCGTATTTACCGTAGCAAAAATATTAATTGTATTTTTTGTAGCTCTGTCCTGTGCAATTGCCGGAATCCTGGGAGGCGCAATTTACGGCTATATTAAAACGGCACAGCCTATAAGAGACGAGGATCTTGAAATTAAAATACTCACTTCTTTTATCTACGACTCAAAAGGAAATGTGATAGCAGAGCTTACGGGAAAGGATAATAAGGACAGGGAGCTTGTCTTGTATGATGATATACCCCAATATTTGAAGGACGCCTTCGTGGCGGTAGAAGACGAGCGTTTCTTTGAGCATCCGGGAATTGATATCAAAAGAATAATAAGCGCTGTGATAGGGTACATAAAAAACGGCGGCAATATAGAGCACGGCGGGAGCACCATAACGCAGCAGGTGGTTAAGAACATAACCGGGAAAAACAAGCAGTCCCTCCAGAGAAAAGTCCAGGAGCAGTGGAATGCTATCCAGCTGGAAAAGCGATATGATAAATGGAAAATACTCGAAATTTATATGAATATTATATATATGGGAAACAGTTACTACGGAGTCCAGTCTGCGTCAAAAGCCTATTTTGGGAAACCCGTAAGTGAACTGTCCCTGGCAGAATGTGCCTTCCTTGCGGGTATCACCAACAACCCGGCAAAGTATAATCCTTTTACGGAGCAGGGAAGGAAAAACGCCAAGGAGAGGCAGGAACTGATACTCGGCCTCATGCTGAAACAAAAAAAGATTGATGAAAATGAGTATAACCAGGCAATGAAAGAGGAATTGAAGTTTGCCGATAAGGATGCCTCGGATAACAACATCAAAGTTCAAAGTTATTTTGTTGACCAGGTTATAAGCGATGTCACAAAAGACCTGATGGAGCAGAAGGGCATGTCCAGGGAAATGGCCCTTACCACCATATACAACTATGGCCTGAAAATTTACACAACCCAGGACCCTGACATACAGAAAGCCATGGATGAGGTTTTCAATGACGATAAATATTTCCCCGTAACAAACTCAAAGGGTACCCCGATAAACCCGGAAGCCCAAAAGGCGGGAGAGCATCCTCAGGCGGCCATGGTGGTGATAGATCCTGAAAACGGTCAAATCAAGGCATTATACGGCGGCTATGGCGAGAAAAAGGCCAGCAACACCTTGAATAGGGCGACTCAGACCTACAGGCAGCCGGGTTCAAGCTTTAAACCCATTGCAGTATATGCCCCGGCAATCGACCTGGGAGTGATAACTCCTGCAACAGTAATCGATGACGTACCTGTGTATATGGACAATAACAACAAGGGCAAACCCTACCCTCTAAACTATGATCACGGCTATGACGGCCTTACAACCATCCGCAATGCGTTAAAGGCCTCGATAAACGTTGTTGCCGCGAGGGTGTGGAGGGACTATCTCGGGCCTGACCGGTCTATAGAGTACCTTAAAAAGGTCGGCATAAACAGGGAGGATGAAAAGTATTTATCCTTGGCTATGGGCGGTCTCAATAAAGGTGTAAGTCCCCTGCAAATGGCGGCAGCCTACGTGCCCTTTGTCCATAAAGGCATATATTACGAGCCTACGACCTATACAAAAGTGCTGGACAGAAACGGAAAGGTGCTTCTTGAAAAGAAGCCGGAGTATCACCCTGTGTACAGCGAAGCTGCAGCCTACCTGATGGTGGATATGATGCAAGAGGTTGCCAAGCCTAAAAACTCCCCCTACCCTCATTCAGGAACAGCATATCCACGTGTGCTGCTGCAGAAAGGTAAGATGCCTGTCGCCGGAAAAACAGGTACCACAAGCGATAACATCGATAAGTGGTTTGTGGGGTATACACCCTACTATGTCGCAGCCACCTGGTACGGCTACGATAACAGAGTCAAACCCATCAGGCTTGTAAACGCTGAATACAACCAGGCACAAATTATATGGCAGGCCGTCATGGAAAAAATCCATGAAGGCAAGGAACCCATCAGTTTCCCTCAGCCTTCTTCAGGGCTGGTGAAAAAGAAGATCTGCATATACTCGGGCAAAGTAGCTACGGAGCTTTGCTCAAAGGACCCGAGAGGCGACGCTACAAGGACGGAATACTTCATAAGGGGAACCGAGCCCAAGGACAGCGACCTGTGCGATGTTCATGTAATGGCAAAAGCATGCAAGGAAAGCAAGGACGCCTGGGGCCGCACCCTGCTGGCAGGGCCCTACTGCCCCCTCGAATCAGTGATAGATCGGGTGTTCATACAGCGTAAGGAGCCTTATACACCCACAATGCCAGGTGAAAAAGCTCCGAAGGACATCGTATACGAGCTGCCTGCAGGTGAGTACTGTGTAGTGCACGGCAGACCTGCCGCCGGTACATCCAATGAATATAATACTGGTAATACGGG
>Ga0134103_1003669_pt1 | contig 10034 bp, 6 predicted proteins | sample 14_taG_2_FD_94445 | JGI IMG/M metagenome (GOLD analysis project Ga0134103, IMG submission 94445) | Switchgrass degrading microbial communities from high solid loading bioreactors in New Hampshire, USA - 14_58_20_212_A1 metaG | ecosystem: Engineered > Bioreactor > Semi-continuous > Anaerobic >...
TTAAAAATGCTATTTTCCTTTGGAATCCGGCATCACTGTTTTTCAGCGCGTTCTCAGCAGAATTGCGGAGCATGCTTTCAAATTCGGCGGGCTGTATTTCATTCACCTGCATAGAGTATTTCGCCAGGATATCCCACAGGGTTGACAGCTCAGGCGTATTATCGGGAAAATCGCTGCAGTAAACGCGGCGATAGCCGAAATGTTTCGCAGAACAATAAATCCTTGCAAGGTTATAACTTTTATAGACCTCGTCTGTATTATATACCGCCGGACCGATTACGGCAAAAAGATCAATATTCTCTTTTTCGGCCTGGGATGCTGCCCTGTCAAGGCAGGGATTCAGAAAAGCCTCTGATAAGGGCTGTGTTCCGGTTACTATTCCAACCGGCATGAATGCGCTGTTAATGAAAAAATGCATATCAGGGATTGCCAGGTTTCTTTCCAGAATTCGCATCAGCCTTGATGTACCGTCAATATCAGGCTGCAGGGCGGCGTTTTGAAAAATCATAACGGTGAAACAGCAGGATTCAGGGTTGATGCCTATTAATTCCGCCCTTTCGGACAGTTCGGATTCACTGATGGTATTTCGTACCCAGCGGTCGAGGATGTTGTTTTTAAATGCGTGCATGCTGGAGTTTTCATAAAGGTTTGAGATGGAATCGTTATCAATATTCTCCGCTGTTTTTTGCAGTGTTTCCACCAGTTCGTCCTGGTTCAGGGGTTTTAGCAGATAGTTTTCGGCACCGTTGCGAAGTGCGGTTTTCACATAGTCAAATGTATCATATGCGCTTACCACGATTACCTTCAGTGCAGGATTAAGATCCTTTGCTTTTTTCATAAGCGTAAGCCCGTCCATGACAGGCATGCAGACGTCGGTGACCAGCAGATCGATTTTTTCCGCCGCAAGCCTTTCGAGTGCCTGCCGCGGATCGGTGAAGGTACCGGCAATTTCAAAATTATAAGCCTCCCAGTCAATGGATGTGCAAAGACTTTTGATGATTGCAGCTTCATCATCAACAATAAAAGTTTTATACATCAGTAAATCCCCCTGTTTTTGCTTGGTAATGCTTTTCGAGTTCTTCAACAAAAAGTGCCTTGATCCTTACGGTTACCGACGTTCCCGGCGTTTCTTCAGAACTTTGGATTGACAGGCCGAATTCAGGACCGTAAACAATCCTGAGCCGCTCATTAACATTGGACAGGCCGAAACCGGTGCTGCTGGTTTCTCTGAATTCCTTAAGGCTCTGACGTATCTTCCGCAAAGTATCGGGGTTAATTCCCCGGCCGTTGTCACGGACGGTTATTTCAATAACCCCGTCATGGATTTCGCCGGTAATCCATACCCGGTTGTTCTTCTCCCTGATTCCGTGAACCAGGTAGTTTTCAAGGATGGGCTGCAGGGTATTCTTCGGAATGCCGTATTTCATTATTTCGGGCGGCAAATCGAACGAACATTGGAAATTACCGTCATAACGTATGGAGAACAACTCTAAGTATATATTGCATTGGCTGATTTCTTCACGCAGTGTGATAAACATTTTCCCTTTAATCTGGTTTCGGTACAGTTTTGAAAGCAATACCACCATTTCAGCGGCATCAATGTTCCCGTCCATGGCAAGACGCCCTCGTATCGCTTCGAGAGTGTTATACAGGAAATGAGGGTTTATGCTGGCCTGGAGTGCATACAACTCTGCGCTTTTCTGCTTCAGGTCGTATATATAGACCTTGTTTACCTTATCCTCCAGTTCGTCACACATTTCATTGAATCTTTCAGCTATAAAACTGAACTCGTCGGTACGCCGGCTTCTGGGAATGCGATACGACAGGTTGTTTGAGCCGATCTGGGTCATGGCTTCTTCAAGCATTCCTATTCTTTTTGTCGAGAGGCGGCTTGACAGTATATACAGTGAAACCGACAGCCCCATGAATGTAACCGAACCTATTATAATGACAACGCTGAAATAATTGAAGGTTTTGTCAACTTCGTTTTTCGGTACGAGGTACAGTGTCATATAGCCCCGTTTTTCATCCTTAATGGAGGAAAAATAGTATTTTGTCTTCTCTATTTCGGTAAGGCCGCTGCTGTTCTGCAGTTTGTCCATGTACATGAACTCTGTTCCGTCCGGCGACTCCGAAAGTTTTTTTTCGGAGTCGAAAATAACTTTTCCGTCAAAGGTCAGGATCATAAACCTTGCCGGGAATTGCAGCCCCCTGTTTTGCAACGTTCTCTCAAGGCCGCTGATATTATAGGCCACCATTACACTTCCCGGCTTCTTCTGAAAACTGATATTGGCAGTACTGATATTTCCTCCGATTCCGTATGCAAAAACCGGGGTGCTGTTATTCTCAAGAAAACTGACATTTACCGCAGAATGAATAGTTCTTCGAAGGTCCTTGCCGGCAAGATCCTGGTAAAAGGGAGAGTCGGAGTTCAGCATTTTTATAATGCTTGACCCGGGATTATAGGCATAAAGGGTTTTGGTGTTTGCCTTGTAAATAAAGATAGAATGAATATCCGAGTCCTTGTTGCATAATGAACTTAACAGCATGGTGATTCTTTGAAGGTCAAAGGGATCCAATGCCGACAGGCTGTAGGAATCATTTTCAAGCAGGGTGCTTATGGCGTTGAAATTCGTGCTGTCTTCATAAAAGGTATACATCAGGTTTGTATAGTTTTCCTGTTTGCCGTGATAGCTGGCATGCAGCTGATTAAGGGTATCTTCGCATGTTTTAAGATGCATTACGCGTTCATAGTTGATGGCATTGATAAATGCTATAATACCGTAGATCAAAGTTACAACGCAGATAATACCTGTGTTAAGAAGCATTAATTTGTTATAAAAACGATTAGTAAAGCGGGTTTTTATTTTTTTCATTACAGAAGGCAACCTTTCTAATACTATATTACTATTAACCAGGCAGCATGTAAAGCAACGTATTACATATGGTTTGAACAGGATTATTATGCATATTTGTCCTGTTACAATATCTGCACTTTTGCTGAAAGTTTTCTTGAATTGCACGATATTTCAAAAAACTTGAAGGCAAAGATATCGTGTAAATTCTCGGAAACAGTCGCTGCGTTTGCAAGAGCTGTGCGGTTCAGCTCGGGCAAGCCAAAACTCGCAAAAATGCTCTGCCTGGAAACAAAGCCCTTTTGACGATTTATATTCAATTTGGTATGATCATGTCGATAAAAGCAGTTTGGCATATACTTCACAATATCCTGTTCATAAAAGCAAAAGACAATGGAAAATGAAGGGAGAAAACATGAAAAAGCTGCTCTTACCCTTTATAACAATACTACTTCTGTCGGTGTCCGCATGCGGGAAAACCGAAACTTTCAATCCTGCCGGACAAATAAGTGAAACCAAAACGCAGGATCAGGTACAGAATGACGTTCTTACTCCGACAATTACCCCTGCTGAACCGGCGGCAACAGGCGGTGCTGATAATCCTGCGCCGACGAAAAAGGCCGACGGCACCGAAGGCAATGAAAAAAAGAACGAGAACGACGAGGATAAATATAAAACAGGCAAATATACCGGGCCTGCTGTCCAGGGCGTTGCATCCGGCATGCTGACCCCTGTTTTTTGGACAGAGCTGTATCATGGCGCTGATGAAATTGTTATGACTTTTGACGAAATACAGCGGTATAATGAAAAGAATTTTGAAAGCCTTCCTTTCCTGAACGATTTTAAAAGCCTGCCTGAAACGGTAAAAAGCAGGGAGGTTCTTAACTGGATAAATGAGCTTGGCGTTGTGCCGAAATCTGCGAGATATGACGAAAACGGAAATAAATACCAACAAAAGGACTATGACAGCCTGAAGGCAAACCTGAACACGGGAGGGCTTGCCGAAACGGTAAATGTAAAATACGGACTGACTGTAAAGCGCACACAGATGCGTACCTTCCCTACCTTCAGGCAATCTTTTTCGAGCGCATCAGGCGGGAACGACTATTTCACTGAAACCGCCGTATATGCCGCAGAACCGGTACTTGTATACCATACCAGTACCGACGGGCAGTGGTACTTTGCCGAAATGTATAATTACAAGGGGTGGATACCTGTACAGGATGTGGCTTTATGTTCCAAGGAAGATATAATAAGCCGGCGTTCCTTCCGGGATTATCTCGTTGTCAAGGTTCCTGTGCTGTTTACCCCTGATTCCGGCGATAAAAGGGTTTCCCGCCTTCAGCTTGATATGGGTGTTGCACTCCCGGTCCTGTCGGAAAATTCTTCAGGGTATGAGGTTGAATACCCGGTTTGCGATGAAAATAACAACCTAAAATTGGTACAATTGACGATACCTTATTCCGGAAGCGCATCAGCGGGCTACCTAAATTACACGGTGGAAAATGTGCTGATACAGGCTTTCAGGTTCCTCGGGGAGCCATACGGATGGGGCGGAATGAACAATGCCAGGGACTGTTCGGCCTTTGTAGCCGATGTATACCGTTCTTTCGGAATAATTTTTCCGCGAAATACCGATCAGCAGGAAAAAATGAAAGGGACGGTCTCATTCAGCGGCAAAAGCAGGAAAGAGCGTCTTGAAATCCTTGATTCATTAAGGCCCGGAACACCGCTGTACATGCCCGGGCATGCAATGATATACCTCGGCAGATGGCAGGACAGGCATTATATTATACATGATGTCCCCACCGTTTATCAGAAAAACGGCGACGGCAAACTTACGGCCGTGAGGCTGAACCAGGTATCGGTTACACCCCTGGATGTTTGCAACAGCAAGGGTTCGGAATACCTGATGCTTCTTACAACAGCGGTTTTATTTGAATAAATGCGACAAAGGACCACTTATTGACTGCGGGGTGAGGAAATGAGAGCAAAAAGCAGGCTTTTTCTGTTCACAGTATTTCTTTCGATAATATTATTATTAACCGGCTGCACGAATCCCGACAGAGCAGTGAATGGAAACCCGAAGACAGAAGATACAGCCGGAGTCATAAATGATAATAGCGGCTCATATTCTGAAGATGAGGGCAGGATAGATGAACCTTCCCCTTCTGCGGCCGAAACGGGCGATAATGAGAGCCAGGACCCAACCGGTGATGACACCGGCCCGGACATGGAGGATGAAACAGCCGGAAACGGCGAAACGCAGGAAACGAAGGATTCTTCCGGAAACAACGGGGAAATACTCAGAATAAACGGGCTTGTGCGTGTTCAGGATATAGACCCGGACATAGTTGTTGAACTGAGATATGCCACCGAAAACAATTTCACAGGCAGGATAGTGTATCCGCATGATGTATGCGTTTTACGGGAATCAACGGCAATAAAACTTGCCAATGCTAACAGGGAGTTAATGGAGATGGGTTACCGGATAAAAGTCTGGGATGCATACAGACCTGTTTATGTACAGAGAATATTCTGGGAAATCGTGCCCGACTCAAGGTATGTGGCAAACCCTGACAAGGGCGGTTCAAAGCACAACCGCGGCACCGCCGTTGATGTAACCCTTGTGGATATGGAGGGAAATGAACTGGAAATGCCGTCAGGGTTTGATGATTTTACAGGCAAAGGTTCAAGGAACGGTAAAAACATGTCCGAGACCGCAAGGAAAAACATGGAGCTGCTTACCGATGTCATGGTAAGAAACGGTTTTACCACCATAAGCACCGAATGGTGGCATTTCAACGACAGTGATTCGGATAAATATGAAATAATTGACGTAAATCTTGAGGAATTTCTTAAGGACAGCGTTTCTGGAAACGGCCGAGATGCAGAATCCTGGCTTCTGGTTGCCGCTCTTGATAAGCTGAAGGATGTTACCGGGGATTCGGAGCAGATTGTTTTTGTCTGTGCCGACAGCCTTGGAACAAGCAGGGCCGAAGTTCATACTTTTGAAAAGAATAACGGACGGTGGGAAAAAGTGTTCGAACCAATGAAAGCAGTCATTGGTTCGGGAGGTTTTTCGTATGATAAAAAAGAGGGAGACAAAAAGTCGCCTGTCGGGGCATTCCTGCTGAAAAGGAGCTTTGGCAGATACGAGAACCCGGGAACAAGGCTGGTTTACACCCGGTTCAGCCAGGGAGACTTTTGGGTGGATGATGCAAATTCACCTTATTACAATACATACCAGAAAGGCCCCGCCAACGGACGCTGGAATTCCGCGGAAGACCTGTATGGTATAGGCGATCCGTACAAGTATTTCATAGTAATAGAGTACAACACCGAAGAACCGGTTGCAGGGAAGGGCAGCGCGATTTTCTTTCATATCTGGAGGAATGAAAACAGCCCTACTGCAGGCTGTACTGCTGTATCGGAGGAAAACATCCTGAAGATAATGAAATGGCTGGATCCGTCACGGAAGCCATTGATTCTTCAGTACCCTGCCGACCATCTTCGGGAAATTGCAAATTAGCGTGTTCCTGTAAACTTATGAAATGTTCCTTGAAAATGCCGACCGGGTTTTTAAAGCCTGCACGCTCCTTAACATTTGGATAAGCTGATCCCCGTTGATGCATTTTATCACGTGCATATGGCAGTAATTCTTCGTGTTTCCCTTAAAATCGCCCAGGGTTATTATCATGCCCCTGTGTATGTTATTGTCTCTCATATGTTTGACAAGTTTTTTCGCCTGTTCTATTTCAACAAGGCTGTTATAGCTTTCCTTTCTCGCGATTACATAATATACCCCGTCAAGGATGATTCCTGTCCCGCCTTCACCGAAATGGTCTGACATCTGTACTTTATAGCCCTGCCTTCTGAAAATTTCCGCAATAACGTGCTCATAGTCCCTTAGTTTTAAATACAGGAGATCGTCCTTGCACCTGATATTGTCAGCTATATAACCTATTTTTGCCATATAGCAAATATGGCTTACGAAACATGCCAGCTGGTAAACAGTTACAGAGATCATAATCAGAAAAAGGTATATAATTAACATAAAACCACCGGTATTAGTGTTAACGATCGGGGGTTCATTATACAGGGAATTTTTTCTTTTTTCAGATTCCCGTAAAATATTTGGAGAAATATTTAACAAATATGAAACTTTTTTTGATTCTGTTTCGTCCTTATATAAGGTGGGCTTGAACCATGCTGTAGTTTTTATGCTATTGACTTTACCAGTTTATTCTAATATCGTATTAGATGTTGTGAATATTTTTATTTATGCAGCAGGGCGCTACGGGAAGGGGATGTCATGGAAAACATAATAAGCATAAGGGGTCTTAAGAAAGTATACCGTATGGGGCAGGAAAAAGTGTTTGCCCTGAACGGTATTGATCTTGATATCAAAAAAGGAGAGATTTGCTGCCTTTACGGTACTTCAGGGTCAGGAAAGTCCACACTGCTTAATATGGTCGCGGGGTTGGAAAAACCCACAAGGGGAAGTGTGGTAATCAAAGGTATCCATGTAGAAAAACTTAACGAAAAGCAGCTTGCAAAATTCAGGCAGAAGTACGTCGGATTTATTTTTCAGTCGTATAACCTTCTGCCGAATCTTACCGCACTTGAAAATGTTACGCTTCCGCTGATGTTTAAAGGCTATTCGAGAAAAGCTAGGAACAAGGAAGCGATAAAAATGTTAAAGGCGGTGGGACTTGAAAACAGGCTGAATCACAAACCCAATCAGATGAGCGGCGGGCAGCAGCAGCGCGTGAGTATAGCCAGGGCCTTCGTGGAAAAGCCCGAAATCATACTTGCAGACGAGCCTACCGGAAACCTTGATTCAAAAACCACCATTGAAATCATGGAGTTGATTTCCGGAATGGCGGAACAATACGGCCAGACAATTCTTCTTGTCTCGCATGATAACGAAGCTGCTGCATACGCGGACAGGATCATACATATCAGGGATGGCCTGATTGAAAGGATTGAGGTTAAAGATAAGTATTACAAAAAATTTGGATTGAAGGAGAGTGCTTCATATGCGTAGCAGGCAAATCAAGGCTTTATTAATGGTTTTTGTGATGGTTGTATCGGTTTTATTCAGCACAAATATTGCGTTGGCTGATAATAGTGATGTATATGTTAGTTATTGTGTGGCAAATGATGGAAATGACATAGATATTGGAGCGAAGTTTGAATTGAAAGTTGTAGTAAAAAATGATAGCTCTGGAGATATTTCAGATGTTGTCGTTTTTGTTGAGGATAACGGATCATTTATCCAGGTAGCACCTGGAAAGATTGATCAAATCAGGAAAGGTGATGATGGTGAAGCGATAGTGTCGATGCGTTATACTGGCGGTGCGAAAAGAGATCTTAAAGTTAAATTAAGCTTTAATAAAGAAAGCGGAGGTAGCGTATCGAATAAAGAAAATCCTATTGAAATAAAGAATACTCTATCAGACGATACTTACGACAGAAGGGATACGGACACAAGCAAATATGAACCTGTTTTGGAGTTTGTTTCGGGTTCGGCACCCGAAGGGAAAGCCGGCGGAACAATCACTATTCCGATAACCATTAAGAATATTTCGAAATATGAAGCAAGGGATGTGAGAATTACTCCTGTTTTGACAGGTCTTCCTTTTATCGTTGAGCAGATGACGGTATCCGAAACCATTGAGAAAATACCTGCTGAAAAATCAGTTACCGTCGAGTTCAAATTCAAGGTTGACAAATACGCGCAGGAGAACACATATACTTTGCCTTTGAACTTTTCATACAAAAATGTATACGGTGATTCGTATCCAAAGGATTCCTCAACAAGAGAGGTTTTCATTAAAATCACGAATACAAACATACCGCCGAAGCTGGTTGTAAGGGAGGCAAAGACCAGCCCTGCAATAATCAAACCCAGTGAATTCTTTATCGTTACCTTTGATCTTTGGAACGTGGGAAGTCTTGAGGCCAAAAATGTAACCGTGGACCTGGCTCCAGGCAATAACTTCTTTGCCTTGGACAATGTAACAAGAAAATACATTTTTGAACAGAAAGGCTTAAGCAACACAGAAATTACATACAGGTTAAAGGCCAAGGACAACCTCGAGACAGGTACATATCCAATTACGGTAACACTGGACCATGATGATGAAAAGGGTGTTCAGTATCCGATATACATTATCGTCGAAGGCGAAGAGGAGCAGGAAGAAAACGTTGACATTGTTACAGAAAACATTGTAACTCCTGACGGGGCGATTCCAACGGAGCAGCCTTTTACCGTGTCATTTGATATTAAAAACATCGGTACTACAGAGGCAAAGGATATAAAAGTCACCGTGGAACCGGGAGACAAGATACTTCCGCAATCCCTGAACGTTATGACTGTTCCGGGGTTGAAACCGGGTGAAACAGTTCCTGTATCCTTCAGCTTTGTTGCAATGAAAGGCGCTGAAAGCAGGTCCTACCCGATCAAGGCTGTAATTGAATATAAGAACGGTGATGAGATTGTTAAAAAGGAACAGTATATGGGTGTTCTTGTTGAGGAAAAGAAGGAAAGCACTTTAAATACCGTTCCGAAGATAATTATTTCAGAATATTATTCAGATCCCGGCATGGTAAAAGCAGGCGAGAACTTCACCCTCCATATGTCATTTTTGAATACAAGCAAGCTGAAAGAAGTTCAGAATATGAAGATAACCCTTGTAGTGGACGAAAAAGGTGAAGAAACAGGCGGAAGCGTATTCACCCCTGTAGAGTCGAGTAATACTTTCTATATTGACGAACTTGGACCGGGAGAGTCGGTGGACAAGGAACTGGTGATGTATACCATTCCCGATGCGAAGGCGAAAACTTACGTGGTTAAGGCAATATTTGAATATGAGTATGAAGAAAACGGTCAACTGAAGGTAAACAATATGGAGGATGTTTTCGGGATTCCTGTTATCCAGCCGGCCAAACTTGAAGTTACAGATGTAATTGTTTATGAGCCCGCTTTTGTCGGCGAGCCCGTGTATATTTCCTCCGAGTTCTATAACATGGGAAGGGTCAAACTTTCCAACCTTATGATAAGGGTTGAGGGAGACTTTGATACAAGGGAATCCAACTACTTTGTAGGTAATTTCGACATAGGGTACAGCGATTATTACGAAGGCAGCATTATTCCTTTGAATCCCGGCGAAA
>Ga0134103_1003676_pt1 | contig 10022 bp, 9 predicted proteins | sample 14_taG_2_FD_94445 | JGI IMG/M metagenome (GOLD analysis project Ga0134103, IMG submission 94445) | Switchgrass degrading microbial communities from high solid loading bioreactors in New Hampshire, USA - 14_58_20_212_A1 metaG | ecosystem: Engineered > Bioreactor > Semi-continuous > Anaerobic >...
GGGCGCAAGGATCTCATCTCAAACGCCTTTAAGCACCCAGGTCTATAAGACCAATAGCGCCGTTTATGACATTCCTCCGCTTGTACTCCGTCATGTACCTAGCGAGAGGTCTTCCTCTCACGGGTCGCTCATACATTTCAATAATGTTACCGCTCAGTGGTCTTTCCTCCGAAGCAGATCGGTTTATCTCGATGAGAAACCTTGCACCCGCCTTATTTATAACCTACATTGTTACACTGGTTTTGAGTAGAAAAGATCCTTCTCTAGCGCAATCCTGCAAGTTTGAGAATGTTTATAGTGGATTCAAGCTTGTTCATCGTATAGAGATGTATACCGGGGGCTCCCCCATCCAAAAGCTCTCTGATCATATAAGCCGCGTATTCTTCTCCGGCTTTCTTCAAATCCTCCGGACTATCCTGATATTTATCAATCATCAAAACCAGTCTGGCCGGGATGGAACAACCGCTTCTGGCAGTCATAGTTTTTATTCTGGCACTGAAAATCGGCATAATTCCTGGAATTACAGGACATTTTATATTCAACTGCTCACATCTGTCCAGGAAATCAAAGTACAACCGGATATCAAAGAAAAGCTGTGTAATGAGTAGATCTACTCCTGCATCGACTTTTTGTTTTAAGTATCGTCTGTCGTCGCTGAGCCTTTTACTGTCAGAATGCCCTTCCAAATAGGCAGCAGCAGCTATACAGAAATCGCCTGTCCTTTTTATATGTTCGATCAATTCATTGGCGTATTTGAAAGCGCCGTTCTCAAATTTAAAATCCGGCTGATCTATCGGAGGGTCCCCCCTCAGGGCCAATATGTTATCAATATTTTCTTTCTTAATTTCATCAAGCAAATCATCAATTTCCTGAACAGAATGACCAACACAGGTCAAATGGCACATAGACTCAATACCGTAATGATTTTTGAGTTTTGAAGCAATCTCAACAGTTCTGCCTCTCTGACTGCCTCCGGCTCCATAGGTTACACTGATATAGTCAGGCGATAGTTCCTTAAATCCTTCTATGGAACTGAAAAGCGTATCCAACGGTATGTCAGGTTTCGGAGGAAAAATTTCAAATGCCAATGTTTTACGGTTTTTTTTGTAAAGTTCGGATATTTTCATTTTAACCCTCCTGTTTTGGTTTATTTTAACTCAATAAATCGAATCTGTCCATTAGCATTCGACAATGATAATATAAGTGTCATTCCGTACAATTAAGCTTATTAGCAGCTATTGACTTGTAATACATTATTTTATATAATTCAGGAATTAGGCTGCATGATTAAGGAGGAACCGTTATTGCGGCTAAAATTAATGTATGGCGATTACATCGTTTTTTTGGTGATTGTTCTTGTTGCCGCATTACTTGCAGCAGCAATTTACCAAAACAACGCAGATGAAAAAATAGCCATAATATCACAAAATAATATCGTTCTTGAACGAATAGAATTAAACAAGGTTTCTGAACCCTATTCAATAAATTATTACGGAGAATACCCAGGAACAATACAGGTTGACAATGGAAAAATCCGTTTTCTTTCAGCAGAATGCCCGGATCAGGTTTGTGTCAATACAGGCTGGATTGACAAGCCGGGACAAATAGCAGTATGTCTTCCCGCAGGTGTTATAATAAAAATTGAAGGTGTTCAGACTGATGTGGATATAATAGTAAAATGAAAAGCACTTATAATTTTTATTCTATTAACCAATAATATTTCCTATATTTCCACTGGCCTGTATTTTAAATGAATCATTAGTGGTGGTAAGATTGAAAAAGCTTACATTAAACAGCATATTGATTTCTTTGGCACTGGTACTGTCCTTTGTTGAACGGTTTATTCCTCTCAATTTACTGGTACCTATACCCGGCCTTAAACTGGGGTTGGCAAATATTGTAACCATGTTTGCCCTATTCTATTTGGATATACCTTCGGCTATTACAATTACTATACTAAGATGCGTCCTGGCATCGCTCATTTTCGGGGGTATGTCTTCCCTGATCTACTCGCTGTCAGGCGCTTTTTTTGCTTTGGTTGTTATGATTATGTTAAAATTAGGATACGAAAAAGCATTTTCACTTGTGGGTATCAGTATGGGCGGAGCTGCTGCGCATAATTCCGGCCAAATAGTTGCCGCAAGCCTGATGATGAAGAACATGGCAGTTTTTGCATACCTGCCCGTACTTTTAATTACCGGTCTTGTTACAGGTATTTTTACGGCAATAATAGCAATGAATCTTTTTTTTGTATTTGAAAAAAATAAGCGTGTAAAATACTAAATAATATGGTATATATTAAAATTAAAAATGTTAATCCCATTACATACTGAAAGGGGAATTTCTATGGCAAAAAAGGTTTTGATTATCGGAGCCGGGTACGCAGGTATTGAAGCTGCTCTGACTCTTAACAAAAAGAAAAAGAAAAATGAAATTGAGATTACAATTATTGACAAGAATCCTTATCACACTCTGTTGACAGAGTTACATGAGGTTGCCGGAAACAGAATATCCGAAGAAGGTATTCGTATTCCTCTGAGGGATATTTTTAAGTATACTGATGTAAATGTCGTAATGGATGAGATAACTTCATTTGATTTTGAAAATAACAGGGTTGCCTCAGAGAAAAACACATATGAATATGACTATCTTATCACCGCAATGGGCAGTTCACCCAATTACTTCGGTATTCCGGGTCTTAAAGAGCATACATTTTCTCTCTGGAGTTTTGACGATGCGGTAAGGATACGTGAACACATCAAAAAGTGCTTCATTTTGGCCAGTCAGGAAAAAGACGAAGCCGAAAGGAAACGTCTTCTTACTTTTGTTGTCGCCGGCGCAGGTTTCACAGGCGTTGAGATGATAGGCGAGCTGGCCATCTGGGTTAGATCTCTTTGTAAACAGAATGGTATAGACCGAAATGATGTTCGACTCATCATAGTTGATATGTTGCCCAGAATTTTGAATACTCTTAGTGAGAAAAACTCGCAAAAAGCTCATAAATATCTTGAGAAAAAACTTAAAGTTGAAATAATGCTCAACACAAGGATTACTTCAGCTACCGATCACAGTTTGGTCTATGATGGTGGCGAGATAGAAACCCGGACCATTATTTGGTGTGCCGGAATAAAAGCTTGTGAAGGTCCTGAATGCGACCTTGACAGAGTAAGAAGGCAGAACAGAATAAGAGTTGACGAATTCTGCAGGACTGAGAGAAAAAATGTTTATGCTGTAGGTGATCTTGGCGGTTTAACTGACGAAAAAGGCGAACCATATGCCGCAATGGTTGAAAATGCCCTCCAGACTGCTCATGGTGCTGCTTTAAATATTCTTAACGACATTCGTGGGAAAGAACTGGAAAAGGTAAAAGTCAAATTTCACGGAACAATGGTCAGCGTAGGCAATTATTTCTGCGTATCAGAAATCATGGGAAAGATTCTTCCCGTTTGGTTGTCAATTGTAATGAAATACATGGTAAATATGCATTACCTGTGGGAAATCACCGGATTCAGGGGTGTCTGGAGATATCTGTATCATGAGGTTCTGGAAAGAAGACAAAGAAAAATATTCCTCGAAAAACACTGGTCAGCACGGGTGCAGGCATGGTGGCTCACTCCCCTTCGCCTTTTCCTTGGTGGAATGTGGTTATATGAGGGGCTGGCAAAAGTTGCCGAAGGTTGGTTTAATTCGCCTAAACTTGCAGCGTTTTTAGGAATGGCAAATGACGCTACAAGCGCCGCAACGCCTACTGCCGCTTATGTAACGAAAATCGATGATATTTTCAGAATCAAAACCGGCATAATAAACTTCTTCTTGCAAACCGAAACAAGAATAGCCGGGGGCGAGGATATTATTTCCCAGAATCTTGCAAAAATTGAGTTCTTCCATTTTGGAGATTTCAACCTGGTACCATGGTTTTTGCGTAATGTTGTATTGGCTAATGACGGCGTGGCTATGTTCTTCCAGGTTATGGTGGTTGTGTTAGAGATTCTTATAGGCCTTATGCTGCTGGGTGGAGCACTAACTTTTATAGGTTCTGTTATTTCTGTAGGATTAATTATTATGTTTATGTCTTCCACAGGTTTATATGAAAAGAGCTGGTGGATGTTTTTTGCCTCTATCGCAACCATGGGCGGTGCCGGTCGCGCTTTTGGCCTGGATTATTACCTTCTCCCATACCTTAACAATGTTTGGGAAAGCTTTTGGAAAAACAGAAAATTCAGACTGTTTTTCAAAGGCAGTTTTGACCGGTGATTAATGTTTTCATATGCCGCATTATTAACATGCGGCGTAGAGTCTTAGGAGGTATAACGCATTGTGGAGCAAATACCCAGTTATCAATGAAGAGTTAGCTGCCTTTGAAGAATATCTTGAAACTGTATTGAAATCCAAAAATAAATTCTTAAACGATGCTACAAGATATGCTGTATTATCAGGCGGAAAAAGATTGCGCCCTGCGTTTACCATCATAGCTGCCTTACATGGTGAATATGACAGAAAAAGAGTATTCCCGGCCGCAGCTTCTGTGGAAATTTTACATGCAGCTACATTGGTACACGATGATATAATAGATAATGCCAAAACCCGAAGAGGCAAGATAACTCTTTCAGAAAAACATAATACCAATCTGGCGGTTTATACGGGGGATTACCTTCTTACAAAATCTTTAAAAATGCTTATAAAAACAGGTTTAAAGCCGGAAAAGCTGGATGTTTTAGCAAGAGCAATCACCCTTCTGTGCGAAGGCGAAGTTGACCAATATCTTAACAGATATAAAGTGTCCAGTGTGTATGATTATCTGAAGCGTATAATTGGGAAAACAGGCGTTTTGTTTTCGGCTTCCATGGTATTGGGTGCTAAAACAGCCAATCTTTCCGATGATATAGCCAGACAGTTCGGAAGATTTGGCCTCAGTTTCGGGGCAGCTTTTCAAATAAGGGATGACCTGTTGGATATTTTTTCAGACCCTGAAAAGGAAGGTAAACCTGTTCTTAATGATTTAAAAGAAGGAATCGTAACTCTTCCGGTAATAATGGCAATAAAAAACAGGCCAAGTTTATTAAAAGATGTTAATGAATTCTTAAACGGTAATGGCGATATAAATAATATATTAAAAAGCATAAAATTATCAGGTGGTGTCAGGGACAGCGAGAAATTAAAAGAGCGCTATAAAGAAAAATGCAGACGTTATATTGAAAAGATACCCCATACCCCTTATACTGATGCTCTGAGTGAAATTGTGAACTGGTTATAGTCGGAACACAGCTCATTCTTTGCATAAATAAATAAAACAATTGTTAAAGGAGGTAATATTTATGAAAAAAATATTGGCACTGACATTGGTCGCTATCCTGCTTGCAGGCTGTGGCGCAGCATCTGTAAAAACCGGGCTCGGCCACAACATTTCGGTTGATAACTCAAAGGATGCTTCGGCAGACGGTGATGGTCTGGTGCAGGTTGACACTGTTATGGCAGCTGTAACCGTTGACTCATCCAATAAGATACTTGGTGTAGTAATTGATTCTGCACAGACTAAGATCAACTTTGACAAAAACGGCAAGATAACAAGCGACTTAAACGAAGAACAAAAAACAAAAGTCGAACTCGGTTATGTTTATGGTATGAAAAAAGCCGGATCGGCAAGAGAATGGTTTGAGCAGATTGCAGAACTTGAAAAGTGGATGGTAGGAAAAACAGTAGATAAGATCACAGCAATTAAGGATGCTTCTGAAGACGAAGACCTTAAATCAAAGGTATCTATTACCATCAGTCCATATCAGGCTGCCGTAGCTGAAGCAGTTGCAAACGCAAGATAATTGATTGTACATATCCCTAAAAAGGGGTTGTCTCAAAATAATGAACATGTCATTAGGCTTAAAGGTCAAAAAATGGCGATCTGTTTTGAGGCAGCCCCCTATTAATTATTTTACAGAGGTATCAATGAAGGCTAAAAAACTATTGTTAATCACTGTTATTGTTTTTTCTTTACTGGTAAGTTCCTGTTCAGTTAAGAACAATTCAGAATACACAAAATACTCCTACGAATTCTTAGGAACATTTGATACGGTCGTACAAATCATGGGTTACGCCAGGAATTCCGATGAGTTCGAGAAAATGGCTGAGATTTGCCAGGAACGTTTTGTTGAGTTAAATAAGCTCTTTGATATTTATAATGATTATGATGGTATCAACAATATCAAGACCATAAATGATAACGCAGGAATAAAACCTGTTGAAGTTCAACAGGAAATTATAGATTTAATAAATTTCTCTAAAGAGTGGTACAAAAAAACCAATGGCAAATGTAACATAGCACTGGGTTCCGTTCTGTCAATATGGCATGACTACAGGGAAAGAGGTATTAATAATCCTGAAACGGCAGAGGTCCCACCCTCAAGTATGCTTAAGGAAGCTGCAAAATATACTGATATTGATATGGTCATAGTTGATGATGACAATAATACGGTGTACCTGAAGGATAAAAATATGCGCCTGGATGTAGGCTCCGTTGCCAAAGGCTTTGCGACCGAAATAACGGTAAAAGAGCTTGTCGAAAAAGGTTACACAAGCTTTATCATTAGTTCAGGTGGCAATGTCAGGACAGTAGGAAAACCTATGGACAGTTCCAGAAAAAAATGGGGAATCGGCATACAGAATCCTGATGGTAATCCCAATGATCCTAATGATCCTTCACTGGATGTTTTATATATTAACGATAAGTCTTTGGTAACCAGCGGGGATTATCAGAGGTTTTACGAAGTAAACGGGAAAAAGTATCATCATTTAATTGACCCTGAAACATTGATGCCTGCAGATTATTACCGTTCAGTTTCAGTTCTGACCGAGAATTCGGCAGTTGCTGATTTTATGTCAACGACTATGTTCTTAACCCCTTACGAAGAAGGGCTTAAACTTGCCGAAAGCATAGGTGTGGATGTTGTTTGGGTTATGAAGGATGGTACGATTAAAGCGACCGATAATGCCAGGAAAGTGATGAAGTATTTGGGCGGAGCAACTAATAACGAGGATTGAGGTGCCTATAAATGATGGACAGAATTAAGTTTGATAAGGGCTGGAAGATTCTCATTTATTTTGATATTGTTTTACCAGCAATATTATTTATCCTGGCTTTTATCACGGATCTGCCCTTTCTTTCTAAGATTTTTCACTCATATGAGATTTTTATTTCAAATCCCATACCGGATTTCAAATCCATCATAGGTATCATAGGCTTAATTTATCATTTGGGAATAATAATTTATGCTGTAACAAAACGAGATTTCACCGACTTATTGTTAAGCGCCATTATTTCCCTGGCTGTTGCCGCTTACTTCTGGTTTGGCATAAACTATGTTATTATAAGACCTCTTAATTTTTCGAGTTTTATTTCTAAAGAGAGTAATATTAAGGAGAGGAGTATAATGGACAGAAAAGTCGAAGTTTGGTATCTTGGTCATAGCGGATTTGCCGTGGATATAGGAAATGATTTTTTGATATTTGATTATTATTTGGATCATAGCGAGGACAATAAACGTTCCCTTTCATCGGGAGTAATAGAGCCGTCGGAAATAAAGGATAAGAAAGTTTATGTTTTTGCCTCCCACAGACATCCGGATCATTTTAACCCCGTAATTTTATCATGGAAGGAACAACTTTCCGATATACACTACTTCCTTTCCTATGATATTCCTCAAAAGTATCACCGTGAATGGACAAATATTTTGAAGTATAATGAAACATATCAGGATCAAAATCTCAGCATTCAAACCTTCAAATCCACTGATGAAGGCATCGCATTTCTGGTAAATATTGATGGCATTAATATTTATCATGCCGGTGACCTTAACTGGTGGCACTGGAATGGAGAACCGAAATCCTGGAACAATAATATGGCAGCTTTATTTAAGCAGGAAGTAGATCAAATAAAAAAACACCCTATAGATATAGCATTTCTAACGGCCGATCCAAGGCAGGAAAGCGCTGAATTAATGGGAATGGAATGGTTCCTGAATGAAGTAGATGTGAAAGTAGCTTTCCCAATGCATTTTGAAAACAACTACAGTATTATGGATCGGATAAAGAACAAGGCTGAAAATAATCCCGTTTTCAAAAAAGTAAAAACCATTTCAAGAAGAGGAGAATGTTTTAGTATAACCCTTTAAACTTTCCAGCCGTCTTCTGAACCGGGGATATTCTGCTGATATATTACATTGCGGTTATTTATACAATTTAATATACAAAAGGATCTTTGTTATCCAACAAAGATCCTTCGTTTTTTATCATTAAAAAAACTGTTATTGCTTTGTTATTTGCCGATGAGTAAATTTTTTTCTGTTTTCTGAGTAATCTGCAACAATATGCCCGTTTCCAAACAATTTGTACTTATAAGTTACAAGCCCGTCCAGTCCTACCGGCCCTCTGGCATGTATCTTATTTGTACTTATGCCTACCTCTGCCCCAAAACCATACCTGAATCCATCGCTAAAACGTGTTGAGCAATTTGCGAACACATTGCCGGAATCAACATATTCAAGGAATTTTTCGATACTATCTTTGTTCTTTGATATTATTGTGTCAGTATGCCCCGATCCGTATTTATTAATATGATCAATAGCTTCATCGATGTTTTCCACTACTTTGATTGACAGAATATAGTCCAGATACTCGGTTTTCCAATCCTCTTCGGTGGCGGGCAAACAATCTATTATCCTTCTTGTTTTTTCACAACCTCGTAATTCCACGTTCTTTTTTTCCAGAGCCTCTTTTAACCTGGGCAGAATTTCATCGGCAATGCACTCATGAACCAATAAAGTTTCCAAAGCATTGCAAACCGCCACATACTGAGTTTTTGAATCTACTGTAATGTCTATTGCCATTTGAATATCTGCATCTTTATCAATATAGCAATGGCATATGCCATCGGCATGTCCAAGAACCGGTATACGGGAATTGTCCATAATGTACCGGACAAACTCATTTGAACCCCTGGGAATGATAAGATCCACATATTTATCAAGTTTCAGGAGCTCTGAGATCTCATCCCGGTTCTCAAGAAGATTTATCCAGTTATCAGGAAGCCCCGCCTCTCTTGTGGCCGATGCTATTATTTCGTAAAGGCATTTGTTGGTAAGAAGAGCCTCTCTCCCACCTTTAAGCATAACCGCATTTCCGCTTTTCAGACAGAGTGTGGAAATCTGAACCAGGGCATCAGGCCGGGACTCAAAGATTATTCCGATCAAACCAATGGGGCAGCTCACCCTGAACAGCTCCAGTCCCTCGTCCAGTTCGGTGGCTAAAAGAGTTTTTCCCACAGGGTCTTCAAGGTTAATAAGACTTCTTATACCTTTTATTACCTCGTTTAATTTCTTCTCGTCAAACCGCAGCCTTTTTATAAGAGGCATGGGAAGATTTTCAGCCATACTTCTCTCTATATCTTCCTCATTGGCTTTAAAAATCATTTCTTTATTTGAATATAGCATATCGGCGATCATTGATAATGCATCGTTCTTTTGCCGGGTTGATATCCCTGAAAGAATTATTGACGCTTTTTTCGCTTTTTCAGCAAGTGTTTGGACTGACATGGCACTACCCCTTGAATACCAAATAATATAATAATTAATTATATTAAATATACCATGAATATTCATAATGCTGAATACCTTTTTATTCTTATTCCTTGACGAAAAACCATAAAAACCATATTATATATTCTGTATCTCAATAATCAATTTATCTAAAAAACTATCTGAAAGAGGAACAATAGTGAGCATAAGTAAAGATACACTTAGAAAAGAAATTGAACGCAGAAGGACTTTTGCGATAATATCTCACCCGGACGCAGGAAAAACCACACTGACAGAAAAACTTTTGTTATACGGCGGAGCCATCCATATGGCCGGTTCGGTCAAGGCGAGAAAAGCGGCCCGGCACGCAGTCTCCGACTGGATGGAAATCGAAAAACAGCGTGGTATTTCCGTAACTTCAAGCGTAATGCAGTTTGAGTATAATAATTATTGTATAAA
>Ga0134103_1003678_pt1 | contig 10021 bp, 9 predicted proteins | sample 14_taG_2_FD_94445 | JGI IMG/M metagenome (GOLD analysis project Ga0134103, IMG submission 94445) | Switchgrass degrading microbial communities from high solid loading bioreactors in New Hampshire, USA - 14_58_20_212_A1 metaG | ecosystem: Engineered > Bioreactor > Semi-continuous > Anaerobic >...
CGCGCTGCTTCCGGAAAAACAGCTGGCCATACTGTCCGCCTCTTCGAAATACGTGAAACCGGGCGGAATTCTGGTCTACAGCACGTGCACCATCTCGTCCCATGAGAACCAGGAGGTAGTAAAAAATTTCCTGAAAGCCAACCCCGATTTCAGCAAGGAGGAAGAACTGCAGCTTTTCCCGAACGTCCACAACACCGACGGGTTTTATATCTGCAAAATGAAACGAACCTCTTTATTAACGACGGGCGTACGCAGGTCGTTTATATGATTCATCATGCAATGGCGTCTTTTATATGATAAAGGATATATGATTTTTGACATTGCAGCGATATTTTGATAAAATAACCTATCATTGATTGATAGGCGAAGATGCCTGAAACTGCTAAATTTAGACAACAAACGCTACGCCACGAAGAGGAAGCTTTATGGTACAGGTTGGATTCAAAACGGATAAAGGTAAAAAGAGAGAAAGGAACGAGGACGCTCTTTTTGTCATGCCCCAGGAAGACATTTATATCGTCGCGGACGGAGTCGGCGGGCAGAATGCGGGAGAGCTGGCCAGTTCCATGGCAGTGAAGACCATCGCTGAATACATAAAGGCGAGGCCTTTGCGTGGCATTGACGATGAAAAGCAGCTGAAGGACTACTTTATGGATTGCATGATAACCGCAAACAAGGAAATTTATCATGCAGCGAGGCTTTCGGAAGAAAACGCCGGCATGGCGACGACCGTGGTCATGCTGTACCTGTCGGGGAGCCATGCCTACATCATCAATGTAGGCGACAGCAGGGCTTATATTATCAGAGACGGCCGGATCAGCCAGATCACGGAAGACCATACCTTTGTAAACGAGCTGGTCAAAGGCGGTTCTATCACAAGAGCGCAGGCGGAGATTCATCCGCATAAAAACCTGATCACGCGGGCTCTGGGAGGAGAGGAAAGGATCCTTCCAGATTTTTATCGCTTGGAGACGAAGAAAAAGGATATTTTTATTCTCTGCACCGACGGCCTCTACGGAGAGGTAACGGCGGAAGAGATCTGCGAAATGGCCGCCTCGACGAGTTCCATGAGCGCGTTGAGCAGCAAGCTCGTTCAGCATGCGAACAAGCATGGCGGAAATGACAATATCACAGTGATTTGTGTGAAAATATAACCGTCGTTTTCATTGAAACGCGGCAGGGGCTGCAAGGAAACGACTGATGCTGACGCGCAGAGGGAAGAAAATTTTCTGCAACGGGAAATTTTCTGCGAAGCGTTGGTGTGGTTGCCACCAGAAAGATGCGGCGGAGACAGCAAGGGAGCGACCGTTGGCAACGCACAGATGGCAGTTGATAATCCACAGGAGGAGGACTTATATGAGCAGCAGAATACTTGCTGGCAGGTATGAACTACTTGAGAAAATCGGGGACGGCGGCATGGCGGTCGTGTATAAGGCGCGCTGCAGGCTGCTGAACCGTTTTGTAGCGATAAAGATATTAAAACCCGATTTTACAAAAGATCTGAAGTTTATCGAAAATTTCCGGCGGGAATCCCAAGCCGCCGCGAGCCTTTCACATCCCAATATCGTTAATATCTACGATGTGGGAAAGGAAGGGAATATATACTACATCGTAATGGAACTGATCGAAGGACAGGTCCTCTCCGACGTCATCAAAAACGAAGGTCCCATGGAATACCGCAGGGCGGTGGATATTGCGAAGCAGATCGCCCTGGCTTTGAGTTTTGCGCACAAGAATCATATCATACATAGGGACGTTAAACCTCACAATATCCTCATCACCCGGGAAGGGATCGCCAAGATCACCGACTTCGGGATCGCCAAGGCCGTGAACGAAGGGACTATCGTGGGCAATACGGGAACCATCATGGGTTCCGTTCACTATTTCTCTCCAGAGCAGGCCAGAGGCGGGTATGTTGACGAAAAGTCGGACATCTATTCCCTCGGCATCGTGCTTTATGAAATGCTGACGGGAAAGGTGCCCTTTGACGCGGACAATCCTGTGGCAGTCGCTCTCATGCACATGAATGAAGAGATCGTGCCGCCGTCGAAACACGTATCCGGCATTCCCAGATCTCTGGAAGAGATCGTTATGAAGGCGACAAATAAATATCAAATCAACCGTTTCAAGTCAGCCGACGAAATGTACGAGGCCTTATGCGCGGTCGATATGGAAAAAGCAATCCCCTTGGCCGGTTTCAACCATTCCGGAGGCGGGCTGGATGCGACCATCGTGATGAACGCGGTCAACGGGAACCAAAAAGGGGCATATTCTGATCCGGAAGGGGATAATGCAGGGGATATGAGATCGAAAAACAAAAAAGAGCCAAAATCCAAAAAGAAGGTAAAAATAAACAAGATCAAGCTTGCCGCCATCATACTGGCGTTGATTTGCGCGATACCCGTGAGCCAGCTGATCCTGTCTGCCCTCGAAGAATTTGCTTTTGCGAAAGAGGTCACGGTACCGGACCTCAGGGGCAAAACCGTGGAAGCCGCCACCGCCGAACTGAAGCAATACGGCCTGGAGCTTCGGCTGGGCGATGAAATCACCAGTTCGGAATACGAAGCGGGTCTGATTGTGTCCCAGGACCCTGAAGCTCAAATGAAGGTGAAAGAAGGCTATGTCGTTACCGTCAACGTGAGTAAGGGCAAAGAACGAGTCAAGGAAGGCACGATACCGCCCGTCGTCAACCGGACGCTTTCCGACGCGGAATTTGTGCTGAAGTCCTATGGTTACGAATTGGGGAGAGTCAGCGAACAGCACAGCGACATGCCGAAGGACATTGTCATAAAGCAGTCTCCAGAAGCAGGGACAGTTGCGGATCCCGGCACCAGGGTAGATGTGGTCGTGAGCATCGGCAAAGCCATCGAATATGTACAGATGCCGAATCTCATCGGGAAAGGCATCGATGTTGCAAGACAGGAGTTGGAGACGCTCGGATTGACCATGGGAACACCCACTTATGAGATGAGCAACGCCTTTGAACTCAACTCCGTAATGTGGCAGCAATATGAGCCGGGCGTACTGCTGGAAAAAGGAACGGCCGTAAACCTGAAAATCAGCACGGGCAGCAAGCCGTCCGCGTCCTCGAGGTCCATTGCGCTTACCGTCGACTATGAGCATGCCGCTAATGAAATATTCTACCTTACCGTCGTCGTTTCGGACGAGTCGGGCGTAAGGACCGTAATCAACAGGGAGCAGAGGATTAAGAGCGACGGTTCGGAGATTCTTTCCCTGAACGGAACGGGAAGAGGGAGCGTGAAGGTCTTGTTCGACAACGATGTGGCTTATGAATGGGACGTTAATTTTGATACCGGAGAGATTAATTAATGAAGGGGATAATCATTAAGGGGATCGCAGGCTTTTACTACGTGAAGGCCGGAGAGAAAACCTTCCGCTGTAAAGCCAGTGGGATATTCAAGAAGGATGGGATTATCCCGTATGCGGGGGACGAGGTTGTTATCAGAAAGATCAATGAAGAAGAGGCGCTGATTGAAGAGATTCTGCCCAGAAAGAATTCCTTCATAAGGCCCCCGATAGCAAATGTGGACTGCTTTGTCATCGTCACGTCCGTCGCTCAGCCGGATCCCAACCCCGAGATCATCGACCGGTTCCTGGTCATGGCCGAGCATAACCATACGGATATCATCATCTGCATAAACAAGATCGATCTGGCTGCAGCGGAAAACCGGCAGGAGATTGAAACGATCTATCGGGGCATCTATCCCATTGTAAGCGTCTGCGGAAAAACCGGGGAGGGGGTAGACGAGCTTGCCGCCTTGATGAAGGACCGTAAATGCGCCCTGGCAGGGCCTTCCGGGGCGGGAAAGTCCACCCTGATCAACCGGCTTCAGAGCAAATATACCGTGGAAACCGGCGGTGTTAGCGATAAGACGAAACGCGGTAAGCATACAACCCGGCACGCGGAGCTGTTTGAGACGGATTTCGGCGCGCTAGTCTTCGACACGCCGGGCTTTACCTCCTTTGACATCCTGGACGCGGAAGAGGACGAGCTGCATTACCTCTATCCCGAGATGGCAGCCTTGATCGGCGGCTGCAGGTATGACGACTGCCGACATATCAAGGAACCCGGATGCTGCATCCGGGAGGCCGTAAGTCTCGGAAAGATTCACGAATCGCGGTACCGGTCCTATGTGAACCAGTACAAAGAGATTCAGCAAAAGAAAAAGTATTGAAAATACCGATGATACAGCGTTCAGTAAGTATAAATACAGATGTTCAAATGAATGCTGAACGACGAAGGGAGAAAAAATGAACCGATTAGCGCCATCCATATTGTCCGCGGATTTCTCAAAGCTGGGGGAGCAGGTCGCCCTGATCGAGAAAGCCGGAGCCCACGTTATCCATATCGACGTGATGGACGGTCACTTCGTACCGAACATCAGCTTCGGGGCCGTCGTGATGAAAAGCCTTCTCGGTAAGACAAACCTTCCGTTCGACGTCCATCTCATGATCGAAGAGCCCGACCGTTACATTGAAGATTTCGCGACGGAAAAAACGGAGATCATTACGGTTCACATAGAGGCTTGCCCGCATCTTCACAGGACCCTGCAGCATATCAAATCACTGGGAATCAGGGCGGGCGTTTCGCTGAATCCCGCAACACCGCTTTCGGCGCTGGATGCGATCTTTGAAGAGCTCGATCTGGTGCTGCTCATGTCGGTCAATCCGGGGTTCGGAGGCCAGAAGTTCATCCCTTCCTCAATGGAAAAAATCAGGCGGCTGAAGGAGATGAAGGACGAGCGGAACCCGAAGCTTGAGATCGCCATCGACGGCGGGATTGGCCTGGATAATGTCAAAGCCGTGACCGACGCCGGCGTTCAGCTTGTCGTAGCCGGTTCCTCCGTGTTCGACGCTCCGGATATCGAGACGAGAGTGAAGGAATTTCTGAAATTAATCTGATCAAGATCAGCGCATGGCGAGGGTTACCTCGCCTTTGCAGGCCAATATACCCTTATTGTAGACTTCTGCGCTGCAGGTAACTATCGCTTTATCCGGGCGCTCGGAAGAGATGGTGCTGATTACCATTACGGTATCTCCGGGTTTTATCATCGAAGTGAACCGGACCTTGTCAATGCCGATAAAATACGGGATCGTGCCTGCATATCGGTCCATCGACAGTAACAGGATATCGGAAGCCTGAGCCATGATTTCAGTAGTATAAACGCCCGGAAGCACCGGGTTCCCGGGAAAATGGCCCCTGAAAATATCACGGTCGGGGGAAACGTAAAATGTGGCTTCAATTCTTTCGCCGGGTATCATTTCGGTTACTTCGTCGATGAGCAGCATGGGATCCCGGTGGGGAATTATTTTCTTTATTTCCTCGCGGTTCAGCCTGACCGGTTCCTTTTCCATTTTCATTTCGGTCTCATTTTCCGTTTTCGCTGCTGTTTCTCTTTCCATTGCTTTTTCATCTCCATTCCGTTCCTCGATACAACAACATTTCAAAACAATTTTAGCACATACCGCATCTTGTTGCAAATATCATGGAAATATATGTAAAATAAGGTTGACATACGGTAAAAAACATAATATTATTAATTTACCATATAATGGAAAATAGGGGGCAATATGACCGGCATTTTCATGAGACAAGCCGGTCTGGAAGGAGTGGATCCTATGCGCAAATTAAGGCCCGTTCTGGGGATCCTGCTGATCGTTTTATCCGTTACAGGCATGTTTATATGGGAGTGGAAGGGCAGAGAGGCGGTTATGACGGAGGAAGTGCTGGTGGCAGCGCAAGAGATTCGCAGGGGCGCTTCGGTAAACGCCGGCATGTTTACCGTAAAATGTATTCCGAAAACCGATCTCCTGGAGGGGGTTCTCACTCCCAGCGATCTTAACCGGGTTCTGGGCAAGGTTGCGGCGCAGCTGATTCCCAAAAACAGTCAGATCATTATGGATTACTTTCAGGATGACACGTTTTACCTGGATCGGGATGAATCCGTATTTGTCATTGATCCGGACTGGATCGCAATGCGGAGCAGCTCTTTGCGAAGGGGAGACATCGTAGACATTTACGGCAGCGGCGGTTTGGGACTGCTTGGAACGTTCCGGGTCGCTTATGTGAAGGATGCGGAGGAACGGGAGGTGAAAGACGCAGGGGATGAGGCGGGCCGAAACAGAGCGGGAAGTTCCCGGAGCGGCATTCTGGAACGGCCGGACGGCACCTCCGTCATCGACCATATCGAGATCATTACGACCTTTCCGGAATATGAAGCGCTTGTAGACGCGGTCACCGGCGCAGACGGAACCACTCCCGCGGCCCTGATTATCGTTCAGAGGGGGGATCGCCTTGATACATAACCTTTTCACATTTCACGGGGCCGACCATAAGGTGGGGACTACCATGATCGCCCAATCCGTCGCGGAAATCATCACGACGGATAATCCGGGCCTCAAGGTCCTTCTGATCGCCATGAACGGGCGAGAGAGCGCCGAATACTTCCGGGAAGCGCCCTCCGGCGTCGATACGCTGAAGTTCCATATCGACAACAGGACGATCACCGGCGAGGACTTTCTGAAAACCTGCACGCACAAGGGCAACTTCTATATCATGGCTGGGATATCCAACGAGCTCGAAGCGCATTATTATCATCCGGATATGGCGAAATATCTTCTGGAAGAGGTCGCGCCGGAATTTGACCTGGTCATCGCAGACAGCGGAAATGAACTGGACAACGGGCTCGCCGTGGGTACGCTGGTTGAATCCGGGGAAGTGCTCTTCATCACAACGCAGCAGGAATCGGCCGTCAGAAGATATGAGAGAAACAGAAAGCTGCTTGACGATCTGGGCGTAGAGATTTCACTTTTTATTGTTAACAAGTTTTTTGAGCAGGACCCCTACGGATTGGCCTATTTGGCAAGCAGAATGGGGGCCGAAAAGAACAGGTTCATGAAGGTCGATTCGGCGGGCTATTCCCGGCAGGCGGAGATGGATTACAGGACGCTGCTGGAGTATAAGAATGAAGCCTACCGCTCGGATATTGCAGCGGTGGCGAATCATATTCTGAACAAAGCGGGATTCCCTGAAATTCAGAGACAAAGGAAAAGCAGATGGAGAAGTTTTATTTAGACGATTATCTGAAAGCAAGGAACCGGGAAGCCGGCAGACAGGGGCTTGATTTTCAGAAGCTTTGCCGCCGTGTAAACGCGGAATTCCTTCGGGAATGGGAAGACGGCACGGAAAACCTCGATTCCGTCCTGAGAATCCAGAAGAAAGCCATCATCGGATACGAAAACGAGGTGTCCTACTTCAAAAGCAAAATCCGCCAACTGATTAAAAAGTACGGCGCGGAGCATTCAACCTGGCCCCCCTGGTATGAAAGCCTGGAGGACGGGATCTACCATGAAAACTGGGGCCTGGCCGGAGTTTCGGAATGGTTTACGGAAAGGTATAAGGAAAGCAGTTCCGCAAAGATCATCGGAGACCGGATCTATTTCCTGGAAGACGGGCGGATGCGGCTCAAGCCCCAGACCATATCGAAGGACAGAAGAGAGCAGATGATTCGCGCCTTCCTGCTTCTCACACCCGAGGAAAGGCTGGATAAGGAGACCCATGAGGTGTATATGCTGGACGGCACCCGGGTAACGATCTTCGGGGGCGGCATGACGAAGAGCGGCCAGGACGTCATCATCTTCAGAAGATATATCATCCCGAATTACAGCTTTGAGGAGCAGGCGGCCAGGGGAACGATTCCCGCGGATTCCATCCATCTATTCAAGGCCATGGTGCAGCTGGGCTACAACCTAGTCGTGACAGGCGCCGTCCGGACAAGCAAAACCACCTTTCTGTCCACATGGCAAAGCTACGAGGATCCGGAGCTGGAAGGCGTCATGGTGGAGACGGACCCCGAGATCCCGATTCATGTCCTGATGCCGAAAGCCCCCATCGTGCAGCTGATCGCCGATAACGAGAAGCTGAAATACCTTTCAAAGAACCTTCTGAGAAGCGACGCGGATTATTTCATACTGGCCGAGGCGCGGGACGGAATCGCCCTGGACACCGCCGTAAAGCTCGCCGCCAAGGGGACGCGGAGGATGAAGATCACGTTCCATAGCCGGGAACCCCTGGATTTTCCATACGACGTGGCCTTTGAAATCATAAAGAGCCTCGGCGGCGACCTGGAAAGCACCGCCAAGAAGGTCGCGGCCAGCTTCGACTATATCTTTCATTTCATTCAGTTGAAAAATAAGAGCCAAAAGCGTCTTAAGAGCATTTACGAATTGGGATTGGACCGGAAAACAGGGGAAATCAGGATGAAGGAGATCTGCCGGTACGATCATCGAAACGACTGCTGGCAATGGGAATTCGCCGTCAGCGAGGATAAGCTGGCCATAGGGGAGGAGGAAAACCCTGAAGCGCTGGAAACGTTCTTGCGGGAACTGGCCTCCCTGGCCGCCCGAAGCAAGGAAAGGCGCATGAATCATGAGGAAGCGCGCATAACGAACACGGAGGAGCGCATGGACGCGCAAAATGAAAAAAGCCCCAATTCGATGGACGGGACGGGCGGCACGAAAGGAGAGGATGGATATGCAGGCTGAAATCGGGCAATTGAATTTGATGGCAATACTGGTCCCGGCGGCGATCGATCTTGTTTTCTTGTGCGGATCATGGCTGCTCTGTTCGGAAAGCCTGAAATCCTGCTGGGCAAAGTTTAAAATGAAAAACCGCCTGAAAGCGCGCCGGAAGGCGATGAAACCGGATAACGCCCTTGAGCGGCATCTTCGCAGGGTGCTGTCAATCTCGCTGAAGAAACCCATGGAGCCCAAGGCGTTTATTTGGTATACCGCCTTGATATTCATCCTGACCCTGCTGACAGGCATGCATACGGCAGCCGTGCATTCCGCCGTCATTATGGCCGCCCTTGCGGCTTCTCTGCCTTATCTGCTCCTGCGGGTGAGGGTGGAAACCATCCGCAGGAAAAGCAGCTTTGAAGGTGAAAAGCTGATTGCGGAATTTTTATGCCAGTACAGGATGTCAGGCCTGAATATCTATAAGACCCTGGAACAGGTGATTCTCGTTTCCGAGGGGACTAAGATCACAGGGAAACTGCTGTTCAAACTCCTGCTCGAATTGAGGAATACGGGAAATCCCCAGGTGATCAAGGATGCCACGGAACGCTTCGCCTACGGGATCAACACGAGCTGGAGCAGGATGCTTGCCAACTGCATCAGAATTGCCGCGGAAAGCGGAACAAATGTGACCCTTGCGCTGGAGGATATCCAGATACAGCTCCGGGAGGCCAGGGAGCTTTTTGAAGAGCGGAAACGGCTCAATTCGGAATCGGCCCGGATGGCGGTCTTTCTGGCGCCGGCCATGTATCTCGGCACAGTCTTTATGTCCGTAAAATATCTGAATATGCCTTTTGGCCAGTTTCTGAAGAATCAGTTTTACACGGAGCAGGGCTTTCTGCTGATCCTGGTGATCGTTTTACTGTTTCTGGTCAATATCGCGCTGATCGAAATCATTAACAACCAGCGTTTTGACTTTTAGAAGGGAGGAGGAATCGTTGATCTGGAGTCTTGGAATCGCAGGCGGATTCGTAGCCTTCATGGCGGCAGGCATATGGCTGCTGAAGGCCTCCGGACCCTGGGCATGGAGCCTGAAGCGGCGCGCGTATATGAGATATGGTGCCCAAGGCGGTATTCTAAAGCATCATGAGATTGTTTCCAAACTGGAGGCCGTAAAAAAGACCAGCCCCATTGAAAAGGGGATCCGGAAGCTCAAAGCGTTGCGGGAAAGGCAAATAGACAGGGAAATCCTTGATGCCGTCATATTTTTACGAAATATGGCGTCCATTGAGAAGGGAAGAAACAGCAGCGCCGATTCCGTTATTGAAAAGCTGGCAGGGAATAACGGCCTGCTGCGGCCCGTCTTTCTCAGGATGCTGAACCTTCTGAGGCTCAATCAGACGAAAGAGGCGGCGGCATTGTTCGCCCAGAAAACGGGCACGCCCGCGGGCAGAGACTTCGCCGGCCTGCTGCTTCAATGGGACAG
>Ga0134103_1003685_pt1 | contig 10011 bp, 9 predicted proteins | sample 14_taG_2_FD_94445 | JGI IMG/M metagenome (GOLD analysis project Ga0134103, IMG submission 94445) | Switchgrass degrading microbial communities from high solid loading bioreactors in New Hampshire, USA - 14_58_20_212_A1 metaG | ecosystem: Engineered > Bioreactor > Semi-continuous > Anaerobic >...
TCATCTGCATTCGGGAGAGTCCAGGTTTCACCTGATGGCAAGACAAGCGAGCTTGGAGGCACCGGAGTGCCCGGAGTCGTCGTAGTCGCAGTTGGGCAGGAGGGGAGCTATCGCACCGTAACCAACAGTGAGGGCGCGTACTACCTGCAAGTCCCGCCCGGAGACTACTCGCTGACTCTGGATGTCAGGTCTTTGCCGCCTCGCTATACTTTGACGACTGCCTCGCATGTCAAGGTATCGCTGAGCAAGGGTGAGCGTCAGCAGGTCCACTTCGGCATTGCCCCGAGAGCCAGGGAGATAGTGTTTACGTCGGGAGCATCAGCATCCACGCCTCCTGTCATTTCGGTCAGTACACCGCTGGGATCGGTTCAGCCGGGAGAGGTCGGCCAGCTCACAGTCTCATCCGACCAGAAGCTGATATCGGTCGTAGCCAAGATCCGTGGCGTGGAGGGGTTGCCTGAGGTTTCATTCTGGTCCATAGACGGGGGAATGACGTGGTCCGGGCCTTTGTACGTGCCTGATGTGCCCGCAGATGCCTGCGTCATCGAGATCGTAGTGAGAGACAGTCGAGGGAAGTCATGGACCAACCAGTACGACACGCGGCTGGCACCGGTACAGCAAGCACCGGCACGGTAGACGAAGCCGGATTCGAAATCCCGGTTGCCGTGGTTCCGGGCGCCTGCCTGTGACATCACCCACCTGGCTGTACAACGGTGCGAAGAGAGTTCGCTCGGTTCCACGTGATGGCGGAGCAAAGTAGAAAGCTCCGCCTGTTTCATGTCCTGCCTCGTTGCGGTGTTCCATCTGCCTCGCAAGGGTTGCGGGCGCCTTGCGCCGTGCATGCTATAGGTGCACCAACTGACTGCGCGCGGTGCCGGACATCAGATAGGTGCACCGGTCCATCTGCTTAACGGACCGGCTACCCAACGTCAGAGAGCAGCTCAAACTGCGAGTGGTACAGCCTCGCATAGATGCCGTCGCGGGCAAGAAGTTCTCTGTGAGTGCCCATCTCCTGAATGCGACCTTCCTCGAGCACCACTATCAGGTCGGCGTTTTGCACTGTAGACAGCCGATGGGCGATCACCAGAGTGGTCCGTCCCTCGGAGAGCCTGGCTAGAGACGCCTGGATCTGCCTCTCCGTCACTGTGTCCAAAGAGGAAGTGGCCTCATCCAGAATCAGAATCGGCGGGTTCTTGAGGAACACTCGGGCTATGGACACTCGCTGCTTCTGTCCACCGGACAGCTTGATGCCTCTTTCTCCGACGTAGGTGTCGTACTTGTCCGGAAGAGAGTCGATGAAGGCATGGATGTTGGCGTTCTTCGCAGCCTCGATTATCTCTTCGTCAGTGGCGGTCGGCCTTCCGTAGAGGATGTTTTCCTTGATGGTGCCCGTGAACAGGAAAACATCCTGCTGAACGAGTCCGATTGCCTTTCTCAGGTCTTCGAGCTTGATGTCTCTGACGTCCGTACCGTCGATCAGAATCTGGCCGGATGCCACGTCGTAGAACCTCGGTATCAAGCGGCAGAGTGTCGTCTTGCCTCCGCCGGACGAGCCGACTAGAGCTACAGTCTGACCCGGGCGTATGTCGAGACTGATGCCGTGCAGAACGGACTCTGATTCTGCGTACTCGAAGGAGACGTCGCGAATCTCTATGTGACCCTTGACCTCAGTGAGAGGCTTGGCGTCCGGGCGGTCGACTATGCTCGGCCGCGCCGCCATCAGCTCAACGAACCGGTCGAACCCCGACATGCCCGACTGGTACTGCTGCGTGAAGGCAGTCAACCTGCGAATCGGCTGCAGAAAGAGGCCGATTGACACCAGATACGTCATCAAATCTGCGTAGTCTATCAGCCCGCGATACACGTAGAAGGCGCCGGCACACAGGACTGCCAAGTTTAGCACATTCGTCAGGAAGTCGAGCCCTGAGGTATACTCGGCCATACGCTTCATCGCCACTTCTCGGGCGATTCGGAACAGGTTGTTGGATTGATCGAATCTGCACATTTCGTAGTCTTCATTGGTGAAGCTCTTGGTTTCTCTCATCCCGGACAAGCTGTTCTCGAGATCAGCGTTAACCTCGGCTATGCTTTCGCGCTCCATCCTGAACGCATCGTACATCCTCTTTCGATAGCTCATCGCAAACCAGCCTATGACCGGAACACAGAGAAACACAATCACTGTGAGCTGCAGGTTTATGGTAGACAGGTACGCAAACGATCCGATGAGCATCAGGGTGGCAATGAACAGGTCCTCCGGCCCGTGGTGGGCAAGTTCCGACACCTCGCGCAAGTCGTTGACTATGCGTGACATGAGGTAGCCCACCTTGGTGTTGTCGAAGAACTTGACATCCAGCGTCTGCAGGTGTGAGAAGAGGTCTTTCCGCATTCTGTATTCCATCCGCACGCCCACGACATGTCCCCAGTAGTTGACGATATACTGGAAGCCCAGCCTTGCCAGGTAGAGTGCCGTCATCGCAGCAGTCAGGATGATTATCATCCTGAGCTCCCTGTTCGGGATGAGATCCTTGGTCAGTATGCGAGTGAAGATCGGAAACGTCAGATCCATCACAGCAATGCAGCTCGCGGCAAACATGTCGAGAGCGAACAGCCAGGGCTCATATCGGTAGTACGATACGAACTTCTTGAGTCTATCCATAGAGCTAGTGTCTCCTTTGGGCAAGTCATTGGTGGTCTTGGGAAATGCGCTGATTACCACTGGTAATCTTCAAGAAGGGTGCCAGATATCCTGCTGAGCGCTGTACGAGGAAGCGAGCTGTCGCGGCTTACGGTGAAGCAAGATGCTGCGGCCTACCTTCCTCGAGTCCTCAGGAGCGCGGGCAGCAGCCGCCGGAAGACATATCCTAGTCCCACAGCGCTGATGATGAATATGACTATTGCAGTCGAGAAGGGCCCCCACACGTCGTGCAGGTACTCACGGAACGTCATCCGCTGCTCGAAGAAGATGGTGCTGAAGACAGTCGCAAGTGCAGCGTACGGATATGCAAGGCTCTTGTGGCTCTCGAGCCCAAAGACCTGTCTGGTGGCAACGGCGGCAGCCCAGATGAATGCAGCCAGTTTCACGGCTGCGACCCATGTCCAGAGCACCATCACGATTGATTCCGTCCGCTCTATGAACTCGCCGAGAGCTATCATCTGTGTCAGTCTCAATGTGGGAAGGGTGCTGTCCAGAGCATTGGGACCCAACACGACAGTAAGCGACACAGCGACCGTCAGCGCAGTCAATCCCGTTACCGTAACTGCCCAGGCTATGTACGTGCCGGCCCTGTTTGGCTTGTCGAGGTGAGGGATGATCAGGGCGGCGAGGATGAACTGCGAGTAGAAAGCCAGTGATTCCGCGACCGGGGGTATGAGGTCACGCAATTGGCCTGGAAACAGTGGCAGCAAGCGGTCAAATCTCATTGCATCATATGGCAGCAGAGCTATCAGCGCCGTGCTGACGAGTGCGAAGAAGAGGATTGCTTCTCCCAATCTCGCCGTCACCTCGATGCCGTGGCGTGCAGCCGTCGCGGAAACAAGTGCGAGGACTGCCACGAAGATGACCGTCGGAGTCTTGGGCATTGTGGCCACGACGAATGCGTCGGCCACTTCCCTCGCGACCTGTGCGGATACTATTAGGAAGTACCATATCAGCAGCACACCGACGGCTTTCCCGAGCACGGGTCCAAGGTAGTCCTGGGCATACTGCACGATACTGTGATTGGGATGGGCTTGGCCGAGCTTGGTGATGACGAATACGGCTGGCAGGCTTAGTGCGATCGCGAGAATCATGCCGATCCATGCATGTTGAATGTAGGTCAACTGATGCACGGCAGGAAACGTTATCGTTATCGGGACTAGTCTCATGAGGACCAGAACCGCAAACAACTGCCTTCCCGTGATCTTGGTATGCTGAATCATCCTGGGTTTGTCTCCTTTCGCCGGTCTGCTATGGCGATGAACAGGCTCAGACCGGTCACGAGGACGGCAGTCGCCGCGGAGAAGATGACCCACGGGCCGGTGGAGAAATCGAAGAACCTGAAGGTGGTGTTCAAGCTGGTCAGGCTGAACAGCGAGACTATCCAACCCAGTGGGTAGGCAATGGCTGCGCTGGTTCTCAGCGAGAAAGCCTCTCCGATTGCCTCGGCCGCGGCCCAGATAAAGACTGCTGCGGTGGTGGCAGCCCCGGTCGTCCACACGACCATCATCAAGACCTCGAAGCGCTCGAAGAAGGTTCCGATGCTTGCCGTTCGGGCCAAAGCAAATGCGTGCAGTACAATTGCGTTGGTTGTAGGACCGAATGTGCTGATCATTGCAATGCACATGATGACGATCAAGGCACCGCAAATCAGCAAGGCCGCGAGGGAGTTGGCGATGCCGGACCTTGGCGAGTCGAGGTGAGGCAGCAGCATTGCGATGACAGTGAACATGGTGAAGTAGCTGAAGACGCTGCTGACCGGAGCGACCAGGTCCCCATAGCCGCCGGGGAGGAATATGGGCCTTAGGTAGCCGAAGTCCATCCGGTTGACGGAGAACACCGCGATCGACAGGAGAGCGGTCACAACAGCGGGTGCCAGGACCTCTGAGAGACGGCCCACCACTTCCAACCCTCTTCGCGCTGCGTTGGCTGCCAGAAAGGCAAGTACCACAACGAAGACGAGCATGGGCGTGTCCGGCATGATCGCGGTTGAGAACGAGTTCCCCACAGAACCCAGAACCATCAGAGGTATAAGGAGGAAGAAGATCGTAATCCAAACGCAGACGATCGTGCCCACCGGCTTGCCGAGGACTCTGCGAGTACGAGCGAAGAAGGTCTCTCCCGGCCGTCCTGCACTCGCCTTGGCTACCAGATAGACCAGAGGAACTGCGAGGGCGGTGCCGATGAGGTCTGCGATCAGGCCGATTGTCGGTATACGCACTATATTCAAGGTGGTGCAGTTCAGTGTCTGAGGCGTCATGCGAACGAGCACCAGGAGAGAGATCAGCTGCCGCTGTGTGATTCTTACGTGATTCATCCGCTACCCCTTTGCTGCTGCATCGTGCGGCGCAGTCTTGGCCCTACACTCTAGTGGCCCCAGACTGAAAGGCCTGTCTGTGGCAGTTTTGCATGCACATCGATGTCAACCTCAATCTGTCGAAGCAGGTCGCTCCACTGGCCCTCGAGCTGTTGCCACTCGCGTGGACTGGCCCTGTACACCGCCGTCCCGAAGCCGAAGATGTCCGACTGCAGCTCGCGTGCTGTCTGGTCTATCATAGCTGCGACTTCCGCCTGAATCACCGACTCCAGGGCGGTCTTCAGGCTGCGTGAACTCTCCGGGGCGTCGGAATCCGGAGGCACGTCGGAATCGCCGATGTTGGCTCTGATCTCAGCCTGAACAGTTACCACCGGGCGGCCGCCGGCAATGGCAGTGTTCACGTGCGTTCGCGCGGACATGGCTCTCATGCTAACGGTTGTCAGAGAATCCGTCGGATCGGTCAACACGACGACTGATGATACCACGTCCCCGCGAAGCCACCGGAAGCCCCGCGACTGCTCCTGGTTCAGCCATCCTACCAGGCGGTCGCCTCTGAACACTGCCACGCCACTCATTTCGACAATCGACGAGAGAGAGGCACGCTTCAGCACGCCCGGTGAGAACATCGCATGCTCGAACATTCCTGGTGAGCCGGCTGATTCCTCGGGCTCACCTGGTGAGCGTGCCGATCGCTCGAGCATACCCGGTGTGTCTGTCGACGGATCGGTTACTGCCTGTAGCGGCCTGACCTGCATGCCTGCGATTGTCACATCTACGCCAGGGGTTTCGAGCAGCTTCAACACGTCGTTGACCGTGCTGATCACAGATGTGGAGGTTATGTATGCGGCGTTGCGGATCATTCCGAGAACTGCTGTAGATGGTATCTCATCGAGACCGTGCTCGGCGCTCATCAGATCCAGCGCCGTGCCGTCTTTGACAACAACCAGCACGGCAGTCTCCCGTGTCGACTCTGCCCGTGCCAGGAAATCGATCAGCCCTGCTATGCCCGCCCGGGCGTACTCCTCGCCTATCGCAATGATCGTGCTGTGCGCCCACGTGATCCGCCGCGGAAGCATCTCAGCGAGGCTTTCAGATGCTGCGCCGACAGTCGGTCCGGTCGCAGAGACTATCGATACTCGGCGTTCTTCTGCCATCACTCCGCTGCCGGCAACGGCGGACGGCTTGGCTATGTGCACGGTGAGCATAACCTCACCAGGATTCTGTCCCAGGTCTACACCTGCCATTGTCACAAAGGCGAAGTCCTCGATCTCTTGCCTGCCCCAACAACCTGATACCAGCGGCAGGAGAGCCAAGGCGATGAACGCAGCAAGCCACTGCATTCGCGTCATCTTTCGGCGCCCGGCTGATCGTCTTGAGCCGCCCGGGCAATAACCATGCAGCGATTTCGATCGCTCATGCCCGGCGCTATCCGGGATGCGGTGCGGATCTCGGTGCGTCAGAAGAACCTCCCTAGCAGTCGGCCGGCTTGGTGGACCAGAAAGCCCATTGCGTCGATAGGGCTCGGGACGTCGATGCCCAGTACATGAAGAAGGCTGATCGTGAAGCCGGCACCTAGGATGCAAGTGAAGACAATGAGCTCCCTATACAGCCTTTCAGCAAGCAGCTTCGGCACCTCATACGCTGCTATCGCAGCAAAGGCGGCTGTAAGGAGAACCACGTTCACGTGCCTTCCCTCCGATCCCGACGTCAGCGCTCCACTCTCGCCCCTCTGAAGACCAGTCCAGGCCCTGCCAGTTCTGCGTTTACCGATGTCTCAACAGCCACTGTACTGAAGACCTGGTCCCAGTTCGGGCCCAGCCTGGCCCAGACCTCAGGGTGGCGCCGATACAGATACTCGCCAAAACCGAAGACATCGGAGCTGTACTCCAGCTGTGCCTTTCTTAGTGCTGACTGCATCTCACTTTCGATCGCTGCTTCCAGCTGATGCTCTAGCCGTGTCCAGATCTCGGGATCCAGCGGATCAATATGCGAGTCCGAGTCCCCAAGGTTGGCCGCGGCATCAACAGCCACGCGAAATGAAGGCCCAGCCCCTTCGTCGTGGAAGGTGATCTTCCGTGAGCTGGTCGTAACCTGAAGGCTTACCTCTTGCCCCGGCGCCTGAGGGTGCGGAACCACGACCACCGCGCGGCCGGCACTTCCCACGATCCACTGCCGACCCCTCGTCTCTTGCAGATCGAAGAAGCCGACGAGCTTGTCCTGCCTAAACACCGCGGATCCGACAAAGCGCGCAGTATATGCAATCGACTCCCTCTTTAGCTCTCCTTCGAATGTGCCTGCTTCGGGACTTACCGGCTCGAGTGTGAAGGCGGGCAGAAGCATCTCTACGCCATCCGTTTGCAGGATCTGAAGCACTTCGTTGATGTTCGTCATTGTTGTTATCGACAGCCGGGAGAATGCGGCCCGTGCCGTGTTCTGCAGCGCATCAGAGGGAATCGGATTGAGTTCAGATTCAGTGGTAAAGGCTGCGTACGCGGCCGTGAACCCTCTGACCACTAGTGGTTGCACCCGGAGCCTGCTTTCTCTGTGCCTGGTTAGGAAGTCGAGCGCATCTCCTATGCCGTGACGGGCGAAAGCCTCGCCAAAGACGACCATCTCGTTGTGGGCCCACACAGCCGGGCGTGGCGATTTCTGGGTCAGTTGGGCCACGGCATCGAGCACCGTTTTCCCTTGGGCCTGTACGGTCCAAAACGGACGCTCGCCGACGCTGCCGCCGCCGGGTGCGCCTCGCCCGATGGCAAACGGCTTTGCGATTTGCACAGTAACCATTATGTCGTCAGTTTCAGAATCGAAATCGATTGCCAACCCCGCTACAAAGCCGATCTCCTCGATTTCGCGCCTGTCCCAGCAGCCCGACAGACAAGCCGCCATGAACACGAACAAAGCGACGAGCAGAGCTTTTCTGGCAGTCGTGTGCATCCGGAACGCCTCACTCATCGGCGAGACTTCCTCCTGCTGCGCGGCTGTCGTTCCTTTTGAGTTGCTGGGCCCAGAGAACTCGGCCTCTGATCCGAGCTCGATTGCTGCTCGTCCGGATTTGAGGCATTGCCTTTTTGCTGCTTCTGCTGCGAACTGCGCTGTTGCCCTACTGTGCCAGCAGGACTGGGCTTCTGCGGCGATCTCGGAGGAGTTGGCTTCTGATCGTCTCCGATTCTCACTACGTTGTCGTGTGCGATGAGCTCAGGCCGCTGCTTCATTGCCCACCAGGGGGCCCGCGTGATGGCATCCTTCAGATCGGGCAGCACTACGGGGGCAAGGGGTTCGAAATACGGAATGCCAAACGAGCGCATGGCCGCCAGATGGATGAACAAGCCGAAGAGCACCGCTGCTACACCGAAGAGCCCTAGGAAGCCGGAAACGATCGTCAGCACGATTCGCAGTATGCGCACGGTATTGGACAGGCTGAAAAGCGGTATCGTGAATGAAGCAATCGCAGTCAGCGCTACGATGATAACCATTGCTGCCGAGAACAACCCGGCCTCAACAGCGGCCTGCCCGAGGATCAGTGCTCCCACGATGCTGATTGCCGAACCCACCGCAGTCGGCAGACGGACTCCGCCTTCGAGAAGGACCTCGAGGAAGAAGATCATCGTAAGAGCTTCGATGGCTGCGGGGAAGGGGACACCTTCACGCTGAGCAGCTATGCTGAGGACCAAGGGCGTCGGCAGCATCTCTTGATGATACGTGGTGATCGCTACATAGACTGAAGGAAGGGCCAGAGCGACCAGGAATGCAACTCCCCTTACGAGCCGGATGAACCAGCTAGCTGTGAACCGCTGGTAGTAGTCTTCAGTTGCCATGAGGAATTGGAGGAATGTCGCGGGAACGACCAATGCCGTCGGGCTTCCGTCAACCAGTATGGCAACTCTGCCCTCGAAGAGGGATCCAGCGACCTTGTCGGGCCGCTCAGTGGTCAGGACCGTCGCAAACAGGGACCATGGGGCGTCCTCTATCAGTTCCTCGAGCTGCCCGCTCTCCTGGAGTGAGTCCACCTTCACGCGCCCAATGCGTTCCCTAACCTCCTGCAATACCTTCTCATTCGCGATGCCCTTTAGGTACACGATGGCGATGTCGGTTTTGCTCACCTCGCCAACGACAGTCTCTTCGATCCACAGTCGAGGGTCGCGGATTCGGCGCCGGAGAAGGCTTGTGTTAACCCTTATGGTCTCTGTAAAGCCTTCCTTTGGACCTTTGATCGCAGGTTCAGTGGTTGGGTTCTCGGGTGTCCGGGTCATCCAACTCCGTACGCTGCATATAAGGGCTGAGTCGACTCCTTCCACGATCACAGCGCAATCGCCTGAGCTGATGTGGAGGAGCACGTCGGCCATTCGGGTTGCCTCTTTGACTTCGCTGCTCTCCAACAGCCTGTTCCTCAGGTCGTCATAGATGTAGGCGGGAGACGGCGGCATCTCTATGGTTGCGGTATCTTTCATGCCAATTGGGCGAATGATCGACCTGGCCACAAGGTCCTTGTCCACGAGACCGTCGATATGAGCAATAAGTACGCTGAACCTCGGATTTTCTCCAGAACGGATGATCCGGACCACCAGATCGGTGCTGTATCCAAACGCGCTCTTTATGCTGATCTCGTTTTCCGAGATCTCGCGACTGACGAAGACGCTCACCGCGGCTGGTGAGGCCTTTGCTTGTTCGTTCGGCAAGCATGCTCACTTCCAGGTGATTCTGAGGAGTCTGCAGATAGTGTACCCCCGTGCAGGACGGGTATTCTGGGCAACTGGCGGGCATCGGGCTGCGGTTCAGCGGTTGACGAGGGTAGGGTGCGTGTCGTCCGGCGGACATTCGGACTGCGTCCGCGGAAGCAGGATCCCGTGAATTTGCCCTTGACGAAGACGAGTATCGTGGTATAATAGTCTTGCGCCCGGAAGGGCCGCAATGCAAACCTGAGCTGGATTAACGATGTCGCGGGGTGGAGCAGTCTGGTAGCTCGTCGGGCTCATAACCCGGAGGTCAGAGGTTCGAA